>JAAHTH010001107.1_pt1 | contig 24472 bp, 41 predicted proteins | sample 6116091 | NCBI WGS metagenome assembly JAAHTH01 (sample SAMN13939990, study PRJNA603662) | sponge metagenome | isolation source: marine sponge | host: Mycale hentscheli | place: New Zealand | collected 2006
GAAATCTACGACGCGACGAAGCGTATTATGAAGTCCTTCGCCCGTGAAGGCGATACGCTGGACCAAGCGGCTGACAAATTCCGCGAAAAGGTTATGGCCTTCCGCGCAACGCATGGCCGCATGCCTGCCGCCGGGGAAGTCATGGCACCGGAGCAGGTTCGCAACGTGGCCGAAGTCGGTCGTGCCTTCAACGGTATTGACCAGCGCGCCCGTGAACTGAGCGAGGAAGGCGTTGACCGCGCCCTGAAGGACTACGACCGCATCGTAACAGAAGGCGGCAAGATCCCCTCGCCCATGGCAATCGAACACCAGATAGACGAGATCTTCACCGACGTTATGACCCGCCACGGCTCCAAGAAGGTGGAAGTCGACGAAGAAACCATGGTTTACCTGGGTCGCAACCGCGATTGGCTTCGCACGGTCGGCCAAGACGGCAACGACGGCGCGAAGGCTCTAAGCAAGATCCTCGACGCACAATCTGACATTGGCGGACTTCGAAAGAAGTACAGCGCACTGACCGAAAAGGTGGCCAGCGCCTCCCGCCGGTCGGAAGTGGCTGACTTGAACGAAGAACTGGCCCTGCTGCTCGACGAAGCCTTCCGCGAAGCTGGTGCCGACGCCAGCAAGATCGCAGAACTGCGGAACCTTGTACGTCTCAAGAAAGCGATCGGCGAGAGTCTGGACACGGGTCGGAACGCCACCGACGCAGGATTCAACCTCGACGACTTCAAGCCGCAACTCAAGGCGGCGATGGAAGAGTTGGACAAGTACGCCGAGAACGGTGCGAAGATCACCCTGTCCGACGCGAACCATATCCGTAAGCTTGCTTCCAAACAGGCGAACGATTGGATGAAGGCGGGCAACCCCGACAAGGCGGCACAAGCCAAGCGGGTACGCGACGCCGTTGCGCCTATCGGAACGAAGGAAGTCGCCGAGTACGGCAAAGTCGTGAAGCGGTGGAACCTAGAGAAGAACCGCATCGAAGCACAGCCGGTCGGCAAGCAAGCCGCTGAAGGCACCATTGATCCCATGGACTTGGAGACGGTCCTGAAGATCGGCAAGGTTCCCGGCAAGCCACGCGTCGAAGGCCATGTGGCACGCGAGTCGATCAGGGAAGGTGCGGCAGAAGGTAGCCGTCGCGTTCTCCAGCATGAAGTGCGCGGCACTGCCGGGGAAGGTCTGGCCTCGGCCCGACGCGTCGCCAGCAACAGCAACGTGCAGAACTCGCTGGGTCAGACGCTCGGCGAGATGGACGCCAAACAGATCACCAAGACCGCTAAGATGGTTAAAGCCACTTACAAATCCATGAAGGAACTGGCCGCACCTAACTCGCCTTCCCAAGCCGCCGAAGAGATCCGGCAGGCGTCCGACATCGTTACGGGTGCCGTGTTTGGGAACCTGGGTGGCGCTGGTCGTGCACACCTTTTAGTCCGTATGATGACAGGCTTCAAAATACCGCGTGGCGTGGCTCGGAAAACGGTTGAAATGCTCGGCGATCCGGGCGAGATTGATAAGGCGTTAGCCTTCATGCAGAAGAAAGGTATCCGTGTCGGACCACTCTTTTCTGCGATCATCAACACGTTACATGAGCCGGTAGACAATGGACGATAAGCAAGTGACCCTGACCGAATCAGAACTCAAGGCCGTTATGACCGACGCCATCGTGGACGCGCTCCAACGAGTCGGTCTTGACGCTTCGAAGCCTATCGAAGTTCAGAAAGATATGGTCCACTTGCGTCGCTGGCGTCTCGCGGTCGACGGCGCGCAGACAACGACTTTCCGTGCCGTTTTCGGCATCCTGACCGCTGGCGTACTCGGGGCGTTGTGGTTAGGGATCAAGGCCATGATGGGCCAGCCTTCCCCGTAAGAGGACCACACCATGAAAGCGAACTTTGGCAACGTGCTGAAGCTGACACTCGCCCACGAAGGCGGGTACGTCAATCACCCCAAAGATCCGGGCGGCGCGACGAACTACGGCGTGATCCAGCGCACCTATGACGCCTTCCGCGACTCCGCTGGCAAGCCACGGCAGTCGGTCAAGTACATCACAATGGGCGAGGTCCATGCGATCTACCGTTCGCGGTACTGGCACAAGGTGGCCGGTGACGGACTTCCCATCGGTATTGACTACACTGTGTTCGATGCGAGCGTGAACAGCGGCGTAGGGCGCGGCCCAAAGTGGACACAGAAGGCGCTGGGCGTGAAGGCGGACGGTATTATGGGCAAGGTGTCCGTCCAAGCGATGCGCGACCTCACAGAAGCCGAGACTGTCACGGTGATCAAGAAGGCCGCAGCAAACCGCCTTGGCTTCCTTAAAGGTCTGCGCCACTGGAAGACATTCGGACGTGGATGGAATCGTCGCGTGGCGGAAGTCGAAGCCGGTTCGATCGGCATGGTGTCCGGTTCGCACGTTCTGCGCGAGGAAGCCGCCACCAGCCGCAAGCAAGTGACCCGCGAAGCCTCTGGTTCCGGTGCCGGTGCGATCGCTACTGGTGCAGCAACCTGGGGCGAGTTGCCGGAAGGCGTCATGTTTGGCATCGTCGCCGTGGCCGTCGTTCTGGGCGTCATACTGGTAAAACGCATCGTTTCATCGTATGATCGCGCCGCTATGATGGACGAAGTTGCAGAAACCTTGGACAAACTCGGAGACTAGGACCATGAAAGGTTACAAGACCCTGACATTCAACGGCGTACTCGCCACGGTTATGATCCTCGCGGAGATCTTCGCGGAGTTTGGGGCGTCGGCGGAAGTCGCGTTCTTCCTCGACGCCGACACAATGCCCTACGTCATGCTGGGCGTACTCTTCGCGAACATCGCGCTTCGCGTTATGACCACTTCGCCCGTTCTGAAGAAATGATCGGGCTTCTGAAGTGGTTGAATCCACTTAAAGCAATCGGCGAGCAACTGAACAAAGCCTACGAGACTAAGTTGCTCGCCATGAACGACCGGGAACGGATCGACGCTGAAAAGCAAATATCGCAGCTTGAAAGCCAAAGGGATGTGTTGATCGCGGAGCAGGGTTCTGCTTCTACGCGCTGGATCAGACCGGCACTAGCTGCGCCGGTCGTCATTTTCTGGTGGAAGTTGATCGTTTGGGACACTGTGCTGGGGCTGGGCACCACGCCCGACCCCGGCGAGTATGTCATGTGGCTCGCTATCTCGATCCCAAATGTCTATTTTTTAATGCGGCCCTTGGAGCGACTCCGTCGCAAACCACGGTAAAGTGACCCGCCGTTTCCTCGACAACTCGCGTCTCTTTCCATAGGGGCGCGAATTTCGTTTCCCACCACGCCAAGTTCGCAACTATCAAGTGAAGCTGCTTGTCGATCAGATCCGGCCCGAAACGATCAGCAACGGTCGAGATTCGGAAGTAGGTGCGCTTCAGTGTCATTCTACGGATCGTTTCCAGCACGGCGTCGACCTTCTCGGGCGGTATATGCTCCATCACGTCGCAGCAAAACCCGAAGTCGACCGGCGGCATCTCGGGAACGTCCCATAGGCACGCTTCCAGCACCACGATACCTTTTTCGCTCGGGGCGTTAGGCGCGAACTCTATGCCATAGGCGGGCATACCCATACCGTCGAAGAACTTCACCGACTTCCCTTCCCCGCACCCGAAGTCGATCACGGAGTTGCCTTGCCTCATACCCATCTGGGTGACGGCACGGGCATGCTCTTGCTCGCCGGGGGAGAACTTGCGGTACGCCTCATGCGCCCAAACCTGTTGATACTTCCGCTTCTCGTAAAGCATGGTTCCGTCTTGGCGTGGCTTCTTCATTGGATCGTCTCCCAATTCACTGTGGGGTAGCACGTCAATGCGCTACCGGGGGTTGCGTTTAATACCTCGAAGCCTTCCGGCAGGTTCTCGGAAATGGTCTTGTGCGACGGCATGAACACATCTCGGCGGCAGTTTGGATGCACGTCGTCCTTGTGCATGTTGTGGAAGTTGCCCTTCCGCCACTCCGCTTTCGGGTAGTCGTGCATGTCGAAGCCAATCAGGACCACGGCACGAAGCCGCATATGGTACGCCAGATTGATCGCACGAGAACCGGAGTCGGTGCCCATGATCTTCTGCGGAATCGTGTGGAAGGGAACAGTGTTTTCGGTCTGGACGTACTGCGTTCCCGGCCAGTCGTCTATGTTCCCGTCGGTCGAAGTGTACTTCCACGGACTCTTGTTAAGGTGGTAGCGGTCCACGTTCCACTTCCCCCAACGAGGATCTGCCCAATAGAAGGCGTCGGCTTCAGGCACCACGGTAAGACCGGCTTCATTGAGCGCGATGACACGCCCGTCGAAATGACGGATCTCGGCCCATGGCATTTCGGCGATGGACGGCCCGCCCCCGACTATCAAGGCACGTTCGCCTGTCCAGTCGGGGAACTCGGGCAGATACGACGCACACCGCCTCATACCGATTCCCAAGGATCTTTGAACGGCGACGAAGGCACCTTGCTAAGAAGGTTAATCACATCGTTGACGCGATCCGGCGGAATGCTGACCATGAACTTCCGACCGTCGTGATTGACTAGGTTGACCACCGTCGATTGATCTGTATTCGATTGGTCTGGCTTCATGAAGGGCTTCACCAGGTAGTCCCTTTTTGCCAAGTCAGCCGCGTAATCAATGTCTTCGTCTTCAAACTCGTCTGCGATTGTCTTTTCGTCGTCGGGAAGGGTCAACGAGTCCACGACGGCTTGGAAGTCGATACCATGCTCAGAACGATCATCGTTCAAGCACCCGTTGTGCTCGGCGTCGAGCAGGATCGCCATGCAGGCCATAGCGTGCCCCAAGTGGTGAACCCCCGAATCCGAAGCCGCCTTCTCGCCCTCGTACCAAGCGAAAAGGTGCCGCATGGCGGCGTCGTAGTAAATGGACGCGGTGACGTCGTGTTCGCGCCAGTTGAACAGGCCGTACTTATCGACGCCGTTCGTCATGCCCATGCCGCACTGCAAGATCGCGATCGGCGGGATACTGGAAACGCGCGGCTTCTTGATACCGAAGCGCGTCTTGGGGTTTGTGTCTGGCAAGTCGCCCATAGGCCCATACTTCTGTTCGATTTGATAAGGGTCCATTAGTATAACTCCCGTGTCTGCGCCATGCGCATGATGTCCTGCACCGCGACTTCGAAACCTTCCATTTCGGCGCGTTCTATGATCTCTTGCCGCATCTCGCGCCAATCGCGGTTCCCGAGTAGATCGGGGGCGTTCGCAGTCGCCAGAAGATAGGCGTCCAGCATGTCGCACAGCTTGAGGAGCGGGGAAGGCTTACCAAGGTAGCAGTCGCGATCCGCGCGCCAGTCATTGCCCGCCTCGTGCTCTATCTCGCGCAGCATGGACCACGCGTTCTTACCGTCGGCAGGCATGTCGCCAACTTGCACTTCATGCGAGTCGTGATAGATCGCTTCGACCACTTGGCCTAAGATGAACGAGTCGTCCAACTTCGCCTTGCTGTATTTCAGCAAGCGGAGCACCAAGATCGCCACGCGCTGCGAATGTCCCGCCGTCGTGTCGTGGCAATGGCGCAGACGTCTATCGGGGTGTGTGTGCCACCGCTCGACGAACCCCGATTGCCAGAAGTCATGTGTGGCTAAGGCTTGGCGTTCCTCGTCTTCTTGGATGAAGGTCATGTCGCGTCTCCGTTCTCTTCGGGCCAATCGGAGTCGCGGTCGAACTCTTTCTTCGACGGCGGCAACCACCTGACCCTTGTGTTTTGATATTTCGCCTTCGTGCGCTCCCAAACGAACCAAGCGTAAGGCATCTGCGTCGTTCCCTTGCGATCCAGCCGACCGGCAACGATAGGCACGCGCTCGGCATACGGGTAGATGTAGGCCGGGGGATACTTCGAGAACACTTCGTTGTAGCGTCTGACGCCTTCCATCCAATTCATGCGGAGCAAGAGCGCGAAGTTCTCGACCGGCTCCATGTCGTTGTACCAGCGGTGTACGAAGTCTTCAGCCTTGTTGAAGGGCGGGTTCGTTATGATCCAGTCCAAGTCAATGCCGTCGAAGTCCCACGGGAACACGGCGGTTTCCAGGAAGTCGACAACAGGGAAGCCCACGCCGTAGTCGTGAATGTCGGTGCTGATCACGGTTCCAAACCGCTCGGCCAGCACGTTCGACATATAGCCACGGTTCGCGCATGGTTCCCACACCGTGAAGCCTTCTATCGGCTTCTCGTTGCCGGTGCCGGGGACTCCATGGGCAAGGAAGGATCTCGTCGCCCATGGTGGCGTGGGGAAGTCGTCTAGTCCGTCCTTCCCCGACGCCCTGTTTTGGAAGCCGTCCACTATTCCGACTCTTCCGCCGCCAAAGTCTGCGCCGTGCACGAAGCCGCGTCGTCCTCGACCGCCTTGATTGCCATGGCGGTTTTGTAGCACGCCTTCCCGGCCCACATTTCCGCCTGCTCCAAGTTCGTGAGCGCCAACGCCAATTCCCGACCCGTGGGAATTGACGCTGTAAGAAGGCGCTCAAGGTTCTGGAAATTCGCATGCACATGGGCAAGCGTGATTTCCTCGACGTCTTGCGCGTTGCTCATTTGACTGCCCGACCGATCGCGGACAGAACCTTGTCCAGCTTGTCGACCGGCACCATGATGTTGATCGGCACGACTTGAACCGCCTCGCTCGTCGGCGCGGCTTGGGGTGCGTCGGCAACCTCGTTTACTTTCGGGTCGACCCACCCACCGTCTTGAACCGCTTGAACCGGCTCAGTCGGCACGGTTTGGGCCACTGGTGCCGGTGCAGCAACAACTGGTGCCGGATCGGAAACAACCACCGCGTCTTCAACCGGCGCGGTCTGGCCAGCGAAGGGGTTAGCTGGTGCGGCGGCGGGGTTAGGTTGCGGAACCGCTGGCGCAGCTACTTCCTGCTGGATAGCGGCGGTCTGTGGGGCTTGCTGCGGCGGCTGTGCGGCGGCTTGTGCGGCGGCGAAGGGGTTCGCTGGTGCCGCTGGTGCCGCTGGTGCCGCTGGTGCTGCCGGTGCCGCTGGTGCTGCCGGTGCTGCGGCGAAGGGGTTGCTTGCCGGTGCCGCCGCCACATGCTGCTGCTGCGCGTCGGCCTTGAACATAAGATCGGTCATTTTGTCGTAGTCCTCTTGGGTTAGGTTTGTGTTTTCGTCAACCATATGGTCGCCGAACTCTGCCGTCAATGCACCAAGGACAGAAGACTGTAAACCGTCTTTTTCTGTTCTGGAAACAATCACGGACTCGTCAACGGTGTTCTCCGCGACGAATGTGTGGACCACTACGAAGCTGGCTTTGTTGCCCTGCCGCAGTAGTCGCATGTTGAATTGGATGTAGTGGTCTAGGTCGACCGTCGGCCCCCACCATAGGATGTGGTGCGCGCCGCCTTTCTGAAGGTTCAGGCCGTGGCCAGCGGAAGCCGGATGCGCCGCCATGACGCGGATCTTCCCGGCGTTCCAATCCTCGACGTTCTTCATCGCCGTTTTCTCGTTAACGCCTGCGCCCAGGTAAGGTAGGTCGTCGCCGAGAACTTCGCGGAGTTGTGTCAGATCGTGGTTGTACTCGTAGGCGATTAGGATCTGCTCGTCGCCGAGTTCGTCCAGAAGATCGACCAACGCTTCCTTCTTGGCATCATGGACCTGAATGACCGTCCGGTCTTCGTCGTAGACGCGCCCGTTGGACATTTGCTTCAGCTTGCCCACCAGCACCGCCGCGTTAGCCGCCGTGATCTTGTCGCCGCTTTCTTCCAGCTTCAGGATCATGTCTTTCTTCAACTGTTTGTAGACCTTCATCGCCGTGGCAGGTAGCGGCACCTTCCTCGGGTCGTCCACGAACTCGGGCAGATCAAGGAAGCCGTCGGCGCGGTATATGTAGGGCCGCACGCGGTCTTCTATGAGCGTCTGGGCACCGGGGCGTGGCAACCAGGTAAAGCCGTCGTACCCCTGTTCGAAGTAGTTCATGCGGTACTTCGTTATGAACTTCCCAAGCGCCTCGCCCTGATCGAGAATAAGAAACTGGCCGAAGAGGTCCATCAGACCGTTCGAAGCCGGGGTGCCGGTCAAGCCCCACTTGTATTTGGCCATGGCGGTCAACGGGCGGGCAAGCTTGAACCGCTTACCTTGTGAGTTCTTCATGCGCCGGATCTCGTCGAAGCACACCACGTCCATGGGCGGCAGGCGACCTTCCTTGCACATCTTCAGGAACCACGGGATACCTTCGTAGTTGATCACCCAGACGTTCACATCTCGGCGCGCAAGCCACTTTTCCTTCTTAGGACCGTGCAGTCGGCACGCCACCACGCCGTCCAAGCTGGACCACTCGTCGATCTCTTGTACCCAGACCGTCTGCACCACGCGGAGCGGCGCGACCACGACCATAGTCCGCGCCAGACCTGCGTCGAGCAGAGCCTTGAAGGCGTGAAGCACAATGGTGGTCTTGCCGTAGCCGGGGGAAAGCCACAATGCCGCAACGCCGTCAGTGCTGACAGAGTCCCACAAGTGCGCGGCACCACTCCGTTGGTAAACGTGCGAGTCCGTCGCGAAGTCAAGCATTACGCTGCATGTCCCATTCTTTGCGGCTGACTATCCGTTCGCCTATCGAGAACCGTGCGAACTGCTCAAGGAAGTATTCGACGTCTTCCTTCGAGTCGACCTTGCACCACATATTCCCATAAGCCTGCATCTCTTTCCCGCGCTCAAGCTGGATCGGTTTCGGCTTTTCGCCGGGGCGCTTGGACTCCATACCAGGCCACTTCCCGTTCGCGCCCATGATGAAGTGATCGGGCCAGCCGACTTCGACGCCGGGGCGCATAGAGATGCGGATAGGGCGAAGCCCGAAGGCTTTGCACGTCGGCTTGATGTGTTTGACTATCGTGGCTTCAGTAGTCATCACTGTACCCCCACTGCGCACAAGCCCAGCTTTTTAGGGCCGAAGTCGCAGAAAATGCACGCGTCTTTACTCGGCGTCGGCACATAGGACACGTCGGCTTCCATCATTCGGATGTTGTTCACCCACGTCCGTTCCACGACGTCGTAGAACATTTCCCGGCTGATCGAAAAGTCCTTGTCGTCACCAGTGTCGAGATACAGAAGGGCCGCGTCGAACGTCTCCAGCTTAGGGTAGGTCCAGAAGGCGGGGATACTGAAAATCTGCATCTGGTCGTCATAGGAACCATACGGGCGACCCGTCTTCCAATCCACTGCCGTGACCTTCGTAACGTCCGTGCTACGCGGCTGGTCGGTCACAAGAACGTCCCAAATAAACCGCGTGTAGGAGTCTGGCGAAAACCATGATACCGGCTTGGCCTCGTTGTCGAACGACATTTGCTTTTCGACTTCCATGCACTGACTAGGCAATTCGGCCAGCGCGTTGCCCAGAGTCTTGAAGTTCTTCGACAACACCGACGGCATGTCGCCGGTCGGACGCTTGAGCCAGTTCGCAATGTTGTCGTGAACCTCGCGACCCTTGATCAAAGCCGGTCCCGGCGGTCCAGTGTCGATCTTGTCGACGTGCTTGTACTTGAACATAGCGGGGCACTTCCGCCAGTCAGACCAGCGGGAGTACGAAAACGAGAATTTGTAAGGTTTAGCCATTGTACGTTTTCCCTGTTCTGATCATGCGGATAGTCGAAGGCGACACGGCCCAACGGGCGGCGACCTTGGCCGACGTCTCGGTGCTGGACCTGATCCCCGCCACTTGCTCTTCCGAGAAGCGGAAGGCGACCGGCCAGCTATACACTACGACGCCGTGACTGTTCATAAGGGCCGCGATTCGTGCGGCGCGATCCGTTTTTAACGCTTTGATATTGCGGATAGTTTGTTCGCTACAGTCGTGGAGTTCCGCAAGGTTACGGGTGTTCTTCGACTTGCTCGCGAGGACAGACCACACGTCGGCCTCTATGTGCGAAAGCGTGGCCAGCACACGACTTGCGCTACTTTGGCCCACCATTGTGACGACGTTGTTCATGGTAATTGGACTCCTTCCAAGTCTCTTATTGTCTTCAGCTTGTTCATGGTTCCCCAATCGAAGCCATATTCACCGTCAGTTGGCAATGTGGTCGAAAGAGGGACAGATTCCATGGCGTTCTTCAGTACGGTCATCTGCATCACCGCTTCGTCTATCGGCGCGCTGATATTCATCTCGTCGTAGACCTGCATCATAAAGAAGCTGTTCCACTCGGGATCGTTCACGAGGTTGAGCATCGCGCGCTTGGTAATGTCTGCCGCCGAACCTTGGACAAGGTAGGTCAACAGGGGGTGGCCGGCGGGGGAGAGGGGTCCCTTCCCGTTGCGTTTGATGAATGGCGGACGCGAATAGAGTCGACCGCCGTAGGTGCGAATGGCGCGGCCAGACCGGACAATAATGGCAAGCTGGTCGGACAGGATCTTGCGCCCAGGTAGTGCGCGATCGTGGAAGTCCTTGAACTCTTTCGCCACGTTGTAGGGCACCCGCATTTCCGAAGCCGCCGCCGGAACACCGCCGCCGTACATGCCTTGGAAGTTCAGGATTTTGACGTTCCCGCGCGGGATTTCGCGGCCCATAAGGTGTATCGCCTTTTCGCCGACGAAGTTGTGCACGTCCAAGTCGGGATTTTCGAGGTACTTGGCTTTGAGTTCGCCGAACTCGTAGTGCCCGAAGACGTGGAGTTCCTGCCCGCTGAAGTCGCGCTTCAGGATCACTTCGCCTTCGTTGGCCAAGATGTACTTCCGCACCAGCGGCAAGTGAGGCACGCCAAGGAAGTCGGGGTGCACGTACCCATCTGGACGGCCCTGGAGGGTCTTCGAGATGTTCAGAATGTTGGGGTCACGCGTTGAGGGACGTCCGGTCTTGGTGCCGCCCCCGTCGCCTTGGACTTGGTTCCAATCGGTCGAGATCCGCCCATCTGGCCGCGCCTTGGACTGCTCCAGCCATGGCACCATGAACATATCCATAGCCGTCTTGAGGCGGTTGCGGTATCCCAAGGCCGACGCGATCTGTGGATCTGCGAACTGGTCGGGGTGCAGCGTCTTCTTGCTCATGGAGTCGCCGCCGGTCGCCGTCTTAGCGAAGTTCGTGACGATACCCCTAGACTTCAGGATAGCCGCCACGTCCGCGTCAGAGTCGAAGTTGAGGCCGGGAGCATTAAGCTTCCACCGTAGCCACTCTTCGACGTATTTGAACGCTATGCCGAAGGTATGCACGTCCTCTTCCAGCCGCTCGGTGGCGACGCGCATTCCAATCTCTTCGTTGTGCATGAAGACCGGCATAACGCCTTTTTCGACGTCGTAAGCCTCTTCCATCCCGCAAGCGTGGAGCAAAGGACGCCGAACCTGGTAAAGCCCGAACGTCCTATGCACGTCGCCAATGGCGTAGGGTGCCAGTATCTCGACCGGCACCCACGCAAGCCACGCCCCAGCCGTGGACCGCGAAGGCTTCTTGCCTTTGTTTAGCCATGGGAAGGTCGGCAGTTCGTCCTTGCGCGCCATGATCCATTCGACACATGCGTCCTTTTCTTCCGCCGCCCATCCAAGCCACTTGTCGGCCAAGGGCTGCAAACCGAGAGGCCGGGCATAAGGGACGATCAGGAACGCGATGATCATAGTGTCATCGAATAGATGTGGCTCGTCTTGGAAACGAACGCCAAAGAACTTCGTGGCGACGTGCATATCGAATTTGCCGTTGTGGAAGATCTTGGTCACTCGTGCTTCTTTGGCCGCATGCACCACCTTGCCCATTTCGGACATTGAAGTCTCGTAGCCGACGTTCCCATGCGGATCGCGCCAAGCAAGACCCACCGGCTTAGGCGGGAAGTGCTCGGGGCGAGGTCCGATAGGCATCGTCTCGAAGTCGAGTGTCCATGCGAAGAAGGTCACGTCCGGTACACCTTTACGTCGACTCCGAGTTCTTTCGACATGGAATCAATTGCCTCTTTGCGGTCGAGGTTGATTGAGCCAAGGTGCTTGGCAATGATAGCGTCGGCGGAAGCAAGAGACGCTAAAGCCTTTAGCGCCGTCTGGCGGCTGATTGTCTTTTCCTCACTCATGCCGCAAGTTCCTTCCGTGGCCGTCCTACGGTGGATGGTTCGATCTGCGGTGCATCGTCCAACACGTCCGTCATTCTCCGAATGCGCTTTAGGTCTAGAAAGTCGGGGCACCGATCGCGCGAAACCCACCCCTGATAGCCGTTCTTCACCTGCTGGCCATACATGCGATAGGCACCGAAGCCGCGTAGCGGTAGCCATACCTTGCGCACTGCCCTGCGCTCTTTAAGCCGAAGCAACGAGGCGACGACGTGACCTTTACGGACCCAACTCGGCACCATTTCGAGACGGTAAAGCGCCAAAACGATTTCCTTCGGACGGTAGCCGAGTGGCGAAGCGTCCAGCACCGCGAGCACCGCCGCATCGAGCATGATGCGACGGGCAGATTCTATCTCCGCACGCTTCACGACGGCTGGCCGAACTGCTGGGGCGGCTGGATGTACTGCTGCGACTGCTGCTCTTGGTGCTGCGCCTGCTGCTGGTGGAAGCCGCCGCCGGGGTGGGTGTTGCGGGGTGGTTCCCATCCCTGCCAGAGTTCGTCCTGCGCTTCCAGCTTCCGTGCCATAATGGTCGATGCCCAATCGTCGGGGATCTGACCAAGTGCTTCGAAGCCCACGGCTTCCTTACCGTGCGTCGGGTGCGGGTAAAGATAGACGCGTGTGACCAGACCGAAGAATGGCCGGTTGTACGTCGCCGCGCTGGACCGGACGAACTCGCCGAAGCCTTTGAGCGAGGTCGGTGCAAGATGCAGGTTCATCACAGCCGTGGTGCGGTAGTGCTCCACGTCCATGAATGGTTGCATGACCAGACCGGCGGGCGTGGGGTTGTAGGTGCCAGCGAGTAGCATGACCAGCCGACGCCGGTTCGTGCACGCCTTGCCGCCACCCTGCGCCGCGCTTCCGAACTGGTTTTTGGGGCACGCGGAACACATATCGGCCTGCGGCTTGAAGAATGGATCTTTTTCCATGTCGATGTGTGGGCGAAGATCGGCGTCGTTCGTGCCGGGTGCAAAGCATGTCGGGGGATCGGTCGGGGCGGGGTTGTACGCGCCAGCATAGAAGGTGTTCAGCCGTGCTGCGTCGAGGATAACGGCGGCGAACTGATTGCCGGGGATCGGCTGGTCGGCGATGGACAGCGTATTGTTACGCGTGCTGATGGAGTTGCCTACCGCGCGTTCTGTGCTGGCCGTCTCGGTGGCCATCTGCGACCAATACTTCGCCAGTTCTGCCGGATCGGTCGGCATAGCGGGAAGCTGCCCAGGTTGTTGGTTCACGAGGTTGTTCATTTCAAGTTCTCCATGATTGTGGCGACGTGCGGCTCAAGAAGCTTTTGTCCGAAGCCGGTGGCGATATGAGAGTTGTGCCCCTTGAGGCGGTTCAGGGAAGGCATGCGCTGCTCTTCCTGCATGGTGAAGCCCCACGAGACGATGCCAACGGCACCGGCCCACATGGCGGCAGACCACCAGTACATGACTTTATCTACATCAATCATTGACATACCTCATGCAAGTTGGCGATTGCGATACGACCAAGCATTCCATCGCCTCGGTGTGGCGGTGATGGTCGCGGACCCGTGAATCCAACAACGCGAGGCAAGCGACTATCGTTACGCCGCGAAGAATCGCCGTCCATACGAATTTGGAGCGCACGGTTTCTTCCGCCTCATGCGCGAGGTCGGGCTTTCCCCAATCGGCCATTACGAGTCCACCTTTGTGAATGAAAGTGTTGGGACAGGTTCGACCGCCACGCCGGGGATCTCGCCCGATTCAATCTGCTCCATGACGGCTTTCTTGTTGACCGACCGGCCAAGAAGTTCAAACGATCCGGTCGCCTGAATGTGAGCGTGCAGGGTCGGCCAGTCAGTCACGCGCGGCTGATCCTTTTCGATCCGCTGGACTCGGTAAGTCGTGCCGGAAGCGCCGGTATCTGTGCTTTCGTCCAGCGTGGACATGACGCAGTTGTAGATCTCGGTTTCCCGTTCCTTCACCGCCTTCGACTCTTTGTCGATGCGCAGACGCTCGGCGCGGACAACGGCGTACTCGTCGGCCATCATGCCAAGCGTTTCGGGGATGGGTCCGCCTTTGACAAAGCGCGGGTCTGGTACGTCGGAGTCCTGAAGGTGCACGACAAGCGTGTTAATCCAGTCCTGCACCCCTTCAGGCGTTGCTGGATCGTCAGCCACCCCTAACATTACTTTGATAACATCCGCGATATGGTTATTCATTGATTCGGTCCTCATGTTGCTACGGTTAGTTTATTGACGTTTAGCGTCAAGTGTCAAGCTGCGCCTTGGAAAACCGGCCTATAATTTCCAAAACCGGCCATATACTGATCAAACTGCGCCTGCGAGATCGTGCGCGGATACTCGGCGCGGGGGCATATGATAAGGAATTGCTTCCGTTGCCCCTTCCACAAGAACCCGCCTTCGTCGTCGGAGTTCTTCAGGAAGTAAACGCCTTCGTTCCGCAGTTCCGCCGATACTTTACCGGCAAGCGTGGCGTGGTTGAACCGTTTTGTCCGGTGGTGCAGTTCCTCCAGGTAGTGCGGGAACATATGCACAAGTTCGTCGGCGGTGTACCACGGGCGCACGGGGAAGTGCTGAATCGCCTGCACCAGTTCATTGGCGCGTGGCGTCTCGCGGTGCCCCGGAGATCCGATAACAGACATTGCCCACTGCTCGGCGGACTGTAACCACGTCGTGATCACGTTGGCGTCCGACTCGCGCATGGACCGCGCCAGCTTGGCGAACTCGGAAAGCGATTCCTCGTGCGCCATTTTCTTTTCGGCGGTGTCGGGTGCTTGGACCGGCGGCGTCCACCCCTGAAGATCGTAGTTAAGCAAGAAGTCGTAGACGTAAGGACCGCCCTTGTCGTTCACCCACGACCATAGCTTTTCATAATAAGCCGCATCGTTCTCGCGGCGAGGTGCTCCAACGACAAGAAACCTCCGGTCGTCGTGTGCGAAAGCACCTGCATCCCTATAGTTCGACGTGAAAATGAGCAGGCAATAGTTGTCGACGTTTCGGTTTTTGAGGTACTTTTCAATTCGCTCGACTCGGCTTTCCGAGATCCAGTTTCGGAGTGTCTCAATCGAACCTCTCATTTGTCTGGCGCTAACGTCGTCGACGCTCGCGACTAGGGACTTCTCAATGAAGCCGTTCCAGTTCTGGTCTAGGTCGCGGCCCGACTTCACAGACCCATATTGGCCAAACGCCTTCGTGACCATCTTTGTCCAAAGCGACTTGCCGGAACCCTGCTCGCCGATAATCATAATCGCCAGCGGTATCTTTTGGGTTTGGTTCTGCGCCTTGTAGGCCAGCAATTTGATAGGCCAGTCCCACTGGTCGGCCATGGTTTCTTCGAAGATGAAGCGAGTCAGTTCAAGGAACGGAGTGACGTCGCCTTCCTCACATGGCTGTTCGCTCCAGCTATTGAGGAAAATGCCTTCGTGCGTCTTCACGATCTCGTCTTCGCCGGGGCGGAATATCGTGTTGGTGTAGCGTCGGGCCAGCGGGTGCGTCAGCCATTCACGGGCGACGCTCTTCATCTGCACTTCCCCCTTGGCGTTGAACTGTGCCGCCTTCAAGGTTGAATAGATCGACCCGTCAGTGAACCCTGACTTGGAAAGGGGATCACCGCCGTTTGCCGGCATAATCTTCTCTTCCGCTTCCAGGTAAGCGACCTTTTCATTCATCTCTAGGATTCGAATGTCCATGTCAGACAAGCCGTCGGTGCCCGCCAGCGCCATCTTGAACGCCTCGCCGCCATAGCTGGCGATGAAGTCATCTGCGCCTTGCTTCTCGCCGTCTGGACCTGCTGGAAGGCGTGTGCGCTTCACCTTGGCCCGACGCTTGAGCAGGTAGGACGCAAGCCGCGCCTCGGCAAGCTGTACTTGGGGGTTTGTGTCTATGTCGGAGTCGAACACAATGAACACTTCCCGACGCTCGAAAACGAAGCGTTCAAACATCTTTATCGGGATCTTGTTGTCGGCCCACATATAGACGCCGCCCAGACCGATAAAGGGAATGCCCGAATTGACCGACGCGGATAGGCTTTTCACTTCGCCTTCAGTTATCGCCACGGGAATTGTCGGGTCGGCCATGACCGCCGCCCAATCAAGGCCGGTGATCTTGGGAAGGTAAATTTCGGGCGGTGTTCCGCTCGGTTGCTGGTAGCGCATGGGCTTCTTTTTAACACCGCCGGATAGGGGCGGATCGAAGTAGCGCACGCGCTGGAAGTTCACGTCGCGCCCGTACTCGTCGAAGTAAGGAAGGACAAGTGCGGGGCGAGGGTGGAAGTTCTCGGCGAGCGTGGACGCGTCTTCTGTTACAAAGAAACCAGCGTCGAACGCGACATTTGGGAAAACGGCGCGCTCGGAAACATACGCAAGTGCTTGCTGGTCTGTTGTCACTCTATTGGTCCTCGGTTGAGTGGTCTTTGTAGTCTGGCGTTTACTGGTGCGTCAAGTCGGGTCGCCTTTTGCCGGGATTTCTGCCGCCTCAAGAAGTTCGCCGTACATGCCTTGCGAAATGACACAGGTGAGGTTTGCAGCATTGGTAGCGGTCAGCGTCCAAGACCCTGTTTCCTCGTTTAGCCACGCTTCAATGACCGCGCTCCCGTCGGCGATCAAACCTCGCCAGCGTGGGGTTTCCCCAAACTCGCGGCCAAAGAACGACACGGCGTTGTCATGTGAGTTGCAGTTAGGTTCCTCGGCGAAGGCCGTCACGGCGGTGCCGATAACGATCAGGATCACCAAGATAATGGTGGTTGCTGCGCTTGCGTAGGATTCGAACTTAAACATGATTCATGGCCTCCAGCCAAATTTCGTTGTCTTGTGAGTAGAACGACTCAATCTTCTGGCGATACGGGCATTCTGTCAAGTGGTTAACCGCGCCGCTAGAATTGTCATGCGGCAATGCCCCATAGATCTCTTCATACTGGAAGTGCTCCCAACAGCTATTGAGATCCTCGTGCGGCAGAAGGTCAATCGTGTGCAGATAGGCTATCGGCAAGAACTCGACTTGCGGCCTCAAGTGCATGTCCTTGATAGTGTCCAGACCGCGCCAGAGAAACCATTCGCAGAACGAGTCGAGACTGCACCCAGGATTAGCGCCCTCGACCTTGATTAGTCCTGTGTCGGGGCGGTGTGGCTTGTAAACCTTGTTGTGCCACGTCGACACAAACCGCGCCCATGGATCGCGCACCACGGCGAAGGTATGGAGTCCGTTATGGTCCCACGCCTTCCGCTCGGCGCGTGCGACCTCGTGCACCTTCTCGACACTGTACCAGTGCGGCATTTTATGGCCAAGGCGCAGGATGGACGTGCATGCGTTCTTCGGTATGTCAATGAACTGGTGCAGCACGAATTGATGTGCGTTGATTATCTGCATAGGTCGAGTCCTCCTGTTAGCGGTGCGGCGTCGTTTTCGACCGCGCCAATACGTTGAATCATGATGCTGAATGGATAAGCCGTGAGCGCGTAACGCGCTTGGACCTCTTCCGACATGCGACAAGCCGAGTTCGCGCCTGTCAGCCCCAGCGCCTTCTTTGCGGCCTTCAGGATCGGACGCCGGTTCGCTTCGTGTCTCATGTCCGCGTCATACGACTCCACCTGCACGGAATGCGGCTCTAGATTGCCCCGCGTCAACGTGGATTTGCGCGGTTCAAGCGTGACCAGATAATTGGCCATAGGTCGCCCCGGTTCCTCGCCGATACCGCGCGCAAGGACGGCCCTGATTGCAATATCGTTCTCGGCGTCGTTGATCTGGATGCGAATCCAATCGCGTTCGCGCCCGATTGCAAACATTCTTTGGCGGATGCTGTTGGCCGTCGGCATGCTTCCCACGCGGGAAGGCGCGAAAGGCAATTGAGAAACCGCAAGCGCGGCCTCAAGGATCATAATCGCCCTTTCATACGTGACTCGGTTGTCGCACGCGGCGCGCGTCGGCACCGGCCAGTTGTCGATACCCGGCACGCCATAGGTTAGACCCATTGGCGAATTGCGGAAGTCGGGCGACTCGAGCGTCGGATAGTTCCGGCGGCACCAGTCATCTAGTGACTCCGATTGCGAGTCGAGATCGTAAGAGCGGAACAGATGGTTGCCGTTCCGCCAGACGTCGAAGGCGAGGGACAGGACTCCGGTTCCTGTCAGCGCGCCCGTGGTCACTAAGGCGTTAAACCTTAGCAACCACGCCGGAGTCTTGTCCGGTTCTGCGGGATAGAGAAATGGTATCATAGCGCCAACGGCCCCCCGCGATAACTAGACGTCACCGCCGCGACATGCGCGCCAACGATCACGTTTACCAGGTTGTTGAATACCCCGTTCCCAAGCTCGGAGTTTGCCCAGACTCGGGCGATGAACTCAACGTCATGGCCCGATAGGAAACCGCGCACCCGCTCGCCGTCCTGATATACGACTCCGTCGCGCGTGATGTTGTAAAGATCGGTCGAGATGAAAGCGCCGATTTTCTCGGGCAGTGGCTGGTATGGCATTAGTCGACTCCAATATCGTAATGAATTGCATTCGGATTCTCGGCGACGTCGTGCACGTATTCGCGCGGCGATTCCGGTTGCACTAGGCGCATATTCAAATCCGCCATATTGTTGGGCTGGTCGAACTCCACATGCCGCGAGATAATGAACCGCGCGAACTGCGACGGGCGGCAGATAATGTGCAAGTCGCGATATGGCGAAAGCGCGTGACGGGATTCCCGCGCGATTTCGGAGTCGGGTATCCCGAATGCGTTATAAATGCATTGCCGGATCGGCGGGCGGTCCAGATAGCACCCGCGAATTGTGATGTGGACTCGGTCGTGGCTCATTTTGCCCATTGTCTTGAGTTCCTTTTGTTTGTGTTGCCTTTGCCGTTGTCAGCGTGGCCGGTGCGGTCATAGTTGCCGCCTTTGCCATTGCTTCCGCTGGCGTTGCTCTTCTGCCGTTCCGGCGTCGGATCGTTTGGCGTCGGATCGTTTGGCGTCGGATCGTTTGGCGTCGGATCGTTTGGCCTGTCCGGCGTATCAGGGCGCGGCGTGGTGTGCGTCTGTGTGCCGGTAGGCGTTCCGCTAGGTGTGTCCGCCCGTTCTGGCTTATCCTCGGCTTGTGTGGCGCGTTCTGGCGCGCTGTAACCGTCCGACTCTTGGCTTCCGACCTTCTGGACGTTGCAAGTGTTGGGCAGGATCACAGAATTACCAGGTAGGTAGGCGCGGCAATCGGTATTCCCTAGTTGAGCGCAACCGGATAGGGCCAGCGCGGCGCAGGTAGTCAATAGAATGGTTCTCATGGTTTTGCCTTTCTTGGCGTTGGTTTACATAGGCGGGCGGTGGCGGCATTACTCGCCGGATTCATGGCTTGTCCTTTCCTGACACCGCACGGCTTGCGCGGTGGGTAGTCGGCGCGCTTACTTTCCGCGCCGCATTTGCAATTCGCCAATGGAATTTCCGTTCACGTCGTAAATCTTGGCGTAGTCGATTCCCCCGTTATCCTCAATTCGCTGCGCTAGGTCGCGCAAGATCCGTGCGCACTCACTCGCGCCGCATTCGTCAAAGATTGCGTTATCCATGTCAAAGAAGATTCTAAGCATTGGCCGACTCCTCAAGGATTTCGGGCAGGGAACGCAAGGACTCCTCGAAACATTCCAGAGTCGCAAAGTGAGTCATCCATTGACCGCCCGAATCCGACGCAAAATTGATAGTAGTCTGCCCTTGCGCAAAGTAGACCGGCGGACTCTTTACCCAATGGCCGACTCTTTCGTGCGGATTGTCAGAGTTTGGCGGTTGATAGTAGGCGACTCCATACCAGTTCTGCGGGAACGGCTGGCCGAAACATGGCGCAGATTGGAATTGCGCACTGACTCGGACTAGAGTCCCGTCGGCCAGGTAAGCATGAGCATTGAAAGTCGCGGTTGCACTGGTGCCGCTCTTTGACGCTTCGGCCCAAACGTAAAGCGGAAACTGCATCTCGCCCTTGGACTCGTTCAGTTCTGGATAGATACCGCGAAACGTGCCCTTGAGATCATAGGACTCCTTGAGATCGAAGGCGCGGAATATCCTTTGCAGATCTTCGAGTCGCGTCGGACTAAACCTAATCGTTGGCGGACGTCCGGCGAAACTATTGTGCACCATGTAGGGAATAGACTCGACCGCTGGCGGCACTAGGTCCGCGAGTCGGTCCTGTTCTTGTGCTTCTGTGATCATACGCGCGGCGCGCGCCTTGGCTTTTTCTGTGGCGTTCATTTCTCGACTCCTATCGTGATTTGGCGTTCCCGTGCGTCGCTGATACCAGAAACGCCTTTCTTGATTGACCGCGCGTGCTTTCCAAGTGCGGTTGCGAGTTTCCGCGCTTCCCCATGTGACAAGTAGAACGTCGGCCCTTCTGGCGGATTTACCGCGACGCTATCGCGGAATCGATAGACACTCATTGTGGTCTGTTCCATGGTCAGGACTCCTTGGCTACGTGGTCCATGCGGACGATTAGAACCCACGCGGACGGATCTAGACTCGCGATTTGAATCGACTCGACCACGTTAAAGAATGAAAATTCCGTGTTAGGCGGCGAATTGAGGTAATCGGCCAGCACTTGCGCCGCCTCGATATAAAGCTTTGATCTGTCCGAGTCGTTAAAATCGTTGCCAAGCTTTACCGACGTCTTGCGGTTTGCTTCCCAAGAGTCGAAGGTCGCGCGATAGAAACCGCCTTTCGTATTTGTTGGCGGACTCCAGCGTACCACGATTGAGTGCCCGAATTTCAAGGCTTCCATTATTCCGACTCCAGTTCTGATTTATAGGCGTGTGCGCCTTCCCATATTAGAAGATCAACGACTCGGTTTGAGTCGTCAAATTCCGACGGTTCATGCTCAAAATAGATCGCGGCGCACGTCGCGACTATCTCTTGAGGCGAGGCAAGGCGTCGACGGTAGACTCCGTCCTGCGCACTAGGCTTGATTACCCAAAAGGAAGGATTCCAAGTGTCGCGGACATAGGCGCAAGATCCAGCCGCGTCTTGTCCGCCCGTGGTGCAATCTAGCAGATCGTCCGCCAGCGACGACTCGCGGTCAATCAATTGCGAGCAAGTGACTCGTGGTTCATGCTCGCATATCTCAAATTCAAGTGAGTCACTCATATTCATAACCTTTCAAATCGTGCGCAATCGCCAGCGCGACTCCTTCCTGATACGACTCCCAAGCGGACTCGCTTGCGCCTTCGCCGTGCGACTCGTCGAGTCCGTTTATGCGATGCGCGATAAATTCCCATGGCGAGTAACAGCGCGCGTTTGACTCTGCTTCAAAGCAAAGCATTTCGTGCACTTCGCCGATATTGTCCGAGTCAACAGTTCCATAGCCTACCCAATCAACAGACGGGCAAAGCTTCTGTCCGATCTCGGGCACGTTATGGCACGCGAGTCCATGTCCGCTGTTATATCCATCCGCAAACGCGTCGCGGTCAGACTCGTCCTTGTAAGCGTCGCGCGCAGCATGTGCCGCCGTCATATCACTTGATTGCATTGTCTTATTCCCTTGTGCAATTGGCGTTACCTGGCTACGCGTTGAACCGTAGCCAGGTAACGGTTGATTTACTCGCCTTCAAACCGTCGCGGCATAACCACGCCCTTGAAGTGCTGGACGTGCTCAATCTCGACCACAAAGGGATTCCCCGCGCCGTGCGAAGTGAAGCGGACTCCCGTTCCCGTGTCCAAGTCGCGCTTATAGACCGCGCAAGCTTTCAGAAACGGAGTCATAAACGCCAGATCAAAAGACGTGACCGGCACGCCCTCGCCCTCGGAGTCGGGCAAGACTCGGCGATAGTCAGGGAAAGTGCCGTCTATAAATGCAAACTCAAGGACTCCGATCCTAGGGCAAGGCGAGTCGGGCAAGTGCACGTCCGAGTCCAATGAGACTATCTGCGCAATGCCGGTTGAAACGTCGCCATAGATCCAAGCTTTACCGCCAGTCGGACATTTTGCCTTGAACGCCTTATCAGTCGAGTCCATGTCCAGAATGAATCCCCCGGACGAGTCGCGGCAATTGCTGCCAATGAACGCGACTCCGTAAACCGTCGCGTGCATTAGGAAATGTCCATTAGTCGCGGTAAGCTTCGCGCCAATGTCTGTTGCCTCGCAAAATACGCCTTGCAGATAAAAGCGCGTTTCCTCTTTTGAGATCGCGTTTGCCGTGGCCAAGTAATCGGCGACGGGAATCAAGAAAGTGTCTTCTGTCACTTCAATATTGATCATCTTCATGGTGTGAGTCCTCACTGTGTTGCGTTTGTGTTGGCGGCATTGCGCACGGCAATTTGACCTTGTGCCGGTATGTAATGAAGCGCGACGCGTTCCATATTGGCGACGTCGCCGAGTCCAGATCCAGAAATATCAATCACTGGACGGCTGACTGTTCCCGCGATGCGACGGACTCGGAGTCCGCCGTGCGCCTTCTTTTGTCCCGGTTCAACCGATACCTTGCGGACAAGGAGTCCGCCATGGCTTGCGACCAGAACCCATGGAGTCCCATGCGGGAGTCCAGCGTCGCTTAGAATCTCGCCTTCAATCCAGAGTCGACTCTTGCCTCGGTTCTGGCCGATATTTCTAAACGCGGTTTTCATTGGGTTTTCCCTTCCTTGATGAATACAAATTCCGCGACATTTGCCGCATACGGATAGACGTGCGCCGCATCATGCCAGCGGCGAAAGTCGCCGGACTCGTCGCTGATAACGTCGCAGCAATGGCCGAGATCCATTGACTCAATGGCGTCGATTTCTTCCTGTTCCATGCCGGACTCGTCGCCATATAGGAAGGCGCACGCCCATGTCTCGGGCAGCATGAAAGACTCTGTTTGAATGCTCATTACAAGACTCCCCAATTCTGAAGAATGTTTTTGACAAGATAGATGGAACGGCAGCAAAGCGCCCAATTCTCGACTCCCCCGTCAAGGTTGAGTCCTCGCCCGTGCTCAATCTGGCGCAACGTGCTGGCGTAGTAACTGGAAACAAATTGGCCAAACTCGCCAAAGTGCTCGCCAGCGTAGCGCGAGTCGTGAAAGGCGATTATAGGGCCGTCAGTGTCGGACAGTTTCCCCGGTTTCATGGTCAGGACCATGTTAAAAACGATTCCCGTTTCAGTGTTCCGAATGCTGGCAACCTTCTGCCCGTCGAAAGCTTGCGTGCTGGTGTTCATTAGAATGACTCCGTTGCTGGCGTTACGGGCAGAAGTGCGCCCCATTGGTCGGCCATGGCTTGCGCCATGCCGGGAAAGAATCTTGAACGCTCGGTTGCGCGATCGTTGCCGGGACTCGCGTGATGGACAGATGACCGCGCGGTTGAACCGTCGACCGATCCTGTTGCCTCAAGCTTGGGGAGTCCGCGCGCCCAAAAGCCAGTGCGCTTTTTCTCATTGTCCGGCGACTCGTCGCAGTCTGCGAAGTGCCACGGCTGGACGTAAAAAGGAGTCACGTCGCCGAAATTGATCCGCTGTTTAGCATGCTTATGCATCACTGGATTTTCAACCGCGACTCGCTCGGTTGCGCCGCTGTTAAGGCAAAGGTCGAACAGTGCCGCGCCGTCATCTAGGTGACGCCAGATCATAGCAAGTCGCGCGTCGCGGTCGAGATCTGGCCACGAGTCGGACTCTTCTGGCGTGCACGATGACGGCGCATTATCGGGCGGATCTATTAGCCAGCGTGCGCCGCTGTTGCACAAGCGCGTGCAAGGCGGATGCGCGACTATGACTAAATCCCAGAAACCGAAAATATCTGGATGCGACAGGACGTCTTGCGCCTTGGCGCGAAAGTGCCGGTTTGATCCTTTTTCGTCCGCCTTGACGTCGCAGGACCATGCATCATGTCCCGCATCAAGGAAGGCGTCGCGGACAGTGCCGGAACACTCACAAAGGACTAGAACCTTGCCCATTACACCGACTCCATGGTGCAGCGTCGCGGCGTGTAGCGCGTGCCGTCGAAAACAAAGTAACGGACAGTGAAACCGCCAAGGGCATTGTTAAAGCACGAGTCCAGTCTTAGGCCAGCCGTCCATTTCACGGCCTCGGCGTGCGGCATGCGGCCTAGGATCTCGTTGAACTGTTCGCGGGGAGTCTGGTGATCATTGATCTCAAAACGAGTCATTGTGCGTATCCATAGTCTGCGGCGATTTCTAAGGCGTATGAACGGCTGGACAGTGAGTCCTCAAAAGCGACGGCGCAATCATGGTCGACGTCATCTAGTGCAAGGTCAGTGCCGGTAATGTCGCGCAGTGCAGCGTCGACGCGGTTAAGGTAATCAAGAAACGCGGGTGCACGATTTGCGCACCAGCCGTTATCACGAAGCATTGAAAGCGTGGTCGAAGTCGCCATGGTGAACCGTCCTTGTGTTGCCGTCTCGTTGTCTTGCTAACAATGTCCGTGAAATGTGAGGCAAAAACAAGGCGATTCATTCACTCTTATATGGGGAATTTTGTTAGCAGGCGTCCGAACGGTTTTGTTTCCGAAATAAAAGTGTTTAGAATCAAGGCCGTGCCA
>JAAHTH010001109.1_pt1 | contig 24455 bp, 38 predicted proteins | sample 6116091 | NCBI WGS metagenome assembly JAAHTH01 (sample SAMN13939990, study PRJNA603662) | sponge metagenome | isolation source: marine sponge | host: Mycale hentscheli | place: New Zealand | collected 2006
ATCACGATACCCACCTTTCGGTGGGCACGTGTATTAGTCAAGCCAAAAGTACTCGACTTCAGCGAGGTCACCAATAGCGTTACCGCATACTACGATTTGGTCAAAGGACCAATCGTGGTTTTCCTCCTCGCTCCTGAACTCAGCGACTGAATCAAAGGTTGCAATAACCTCTCCTTCAAACGCTTCAGTTGTATAAACTTCAATCATGATTGAGATTTAAAGGGTTAAACAAAAGGGGACCGAAGTCCCCATACCAAGGGTTGTTAGGCGTGGTAGCCTTTTAGTTCGGACTTACGTATGTCTCTCAATACTTTGCCAATTTCTTTGAGGCTATTGATACTGTCCTTCGTATCATTGTAGAGCATGAATGTAGACATGTCAGCTTCATTCTCATCTGATGGCATTGACTTCTCTAATTCATCTCGGTGGTGCTCTAGAATAAAGATAGCAGTATAAAGGTTGTTCAATTCTTTGTTAGTAATATTGTTCATGATTAAAAATAAAAGGGTAAATAAAAGGGGCCGAAGCCCCGTATCAAAGGGTTGTTATTTGTTTAGGTGGTCAGCAATAAAGTAGAATGCCATTGCAAATATTTGGCAGTACAATGAACCTAGAGCAAAGGTCGCAGGAATCTTAGCAGTTGCATGTATGGCATCGTACATAAAGACAACAAGGAATATCATTCCAAACAATTGGAACAATGAAGCAAGAAACATTGAATAGTAGTAACGTGATTTAGTAGTCATAATAATAAGTTTAAAACTTTAGTTAAATAATAATATCATCTATCGTTGATGACAACTCTAAGATAAGTAAAAAAGTTGGAACAAAAAAATCTTTCAGTAGAAAAGATAGGTGAAAGGTCGAAGAAAAGTTGGAACCCTTGGAACCCTAGACAAAACAAAGGTTGCAAAGAAACATAGGAACCAAAGTCAGTAAAAAAAACAACGGGGGGTGCAGCCAAAAAAAAATTGACGGGGGGTTTGTAATATATATTACCCACACCCACAATCTACGTGACCCACACCCACAACTTGCGTGGGGGGGGGTTTAATTATTTGCGAGAAAGGGTGGGGGCAAAAAAAACACCCTCCGAAGAGGGTGCAAAACTAAAAAACGAGGATGGGATTAGTTATTTTTTCTTTGAGGTTCTTTTCTTTTTCTTATTTGCGTTGGCAATAGCAGCACCTCTCGTTCTGTTAGCCTTACGAGTGGTTACTTTTAAATTGCTCTTTGCATTTGTTCCTCCCTTAGAGAGGGGCTTCTTGTGGTCTACTTCTTTACCGTCTCCCTTTTTGAGGCGGCCTTCTTTAGTAAGGATACGTCTTGCCTTGTTACGCTCGGAGCGTTCAGCAACCGCTTTCTTAGAACCCCAATACTTCTTGTAGTTCTTCTTGTTATATTCTTTACTGTTCGTAGCCATGTGTATATATTAGTCCTTCGTAGTATGTAGTTGATATGGTATATACCAATCTATCCATCTCTAAGGTGTTATCCGAGGGAATATGCTCCATTACTTCTTTTTCTTGCTTCTGTGGACCTTCTGAATACCAAAGTCAGCATACTTGGACGAACCAGGATGCTTTTTATATCCAGTCGAAGGGTCTTTCATAAGCTTTAACTTGCCTCCTGTACCTTTCATCCAGTGAAATCCCTTGGGTGCTGAAACTCTTTTCTTATCTGCCATGATTACTTTTTAATTTGTTTTAACTTATAGCTTCCATCAGACTGCTTCTCCCACTTAAAACCTGCGGGTGCAGGTGCAAACTCGAAGCTTATACCTGGTCTATCGAGCCCCATTACTTCTTTTTCTTGCCCCCACCTTTCAAGTCGTTGTCTTGAGAGTGGCCTCCTTTGATAAATGAATTAACTCTTCCCATTGCCCATTGGTGTGAAGACATTCCTGGTCTACTACCGCTAGATGCAAAGGCTCCTAATCCTCTCTTATATACTTTTTTAAGAGTGGATTTGGAATACTTTGAACTAGCTGCCTTTGCGGCAAGCTTTGAATCAACAGAGGAACCTCCTCCTTTCTTTGAGGTTTTACCTCCTTTCTTATAACTTTGTATGCCCATACCACTAGCATCAGCATCTTGCATTTTAAATGGTGACTTTCTCATTTTTTCTTTCGTTTTACAGATTTTTTACTTGTGGTGGTTTTCTTTTTTGTGTCCCGAACTTTCTTCTCCATCCTCTCTCTAAGTTCAGCGGCTTCTTTTTTCTTTCCTGCTCGATATAGCTCGCCTGCTTTTCGAATCATCTTCTCCCTAGCAGAGCCAGGGGCAGCTTTGTACCTCTTTGGTAACGGTTTACGTGCTTTCTTAGGCATGACTTTCGATGTTAAGGGTGAATGTTGCCATAAAAAGAAAGATTTGGACAGTATGCCAACTATGTTCTGTTGTAGGGCGTAAATACTCCCAACCAATAGCAAACCTATCGTGAGGCCAGTGCAATGATACTGTTAAATCCCAATCTCTCATCCTTTTCTTTTAAAGTATTGTATTTGTCTTTCTCTTTCTTCAGCTTTCTTCTTACTTCGAAAAGTACCTAAAACTTTGCTACCATCCTTAGAAAAAAGCTTCCATTGGCTCTTATTTCTAGTTTTCCTAATCATCTTTCTAATATCTTGTGAAATGGTATTAGAACCAATCTACTTGTATTATTATCTCCCCCTGGTACCTTCCTAGCGAATGATTTCTTGCAAAGACTCTTTAACCTATCCGTCTTAACTAAGACTATAGTGTCTTGGTCGTTTCCTTCTACAAATGCAAACCATTCTGCCTCTGTAGTGGATATTCCTGAGTATTTGCCTCTACTGGCGTACTCAACAGCTAAATTATTAGTATCTGCAAGGTGAAAATCGGTTTTAACCTCTATCTTTTGGTCGGAAAGAAGATTACCTAATGCTTCTTCCCCGATTTTACCCAGCTCAAGGTCATACTTAAAGTCAGAGTTATAATTCATCCTAGTAATCCTTTACGATAGCTAAGAAGGCTGGATTACCTCTAGTGTCTTTACGTAAATACATATCGCATTCAATAAGACCTGCGGCTCGAGCATCAGCTTCAGACTCATAAACAGGAAGAGATGAAATAATTTGACTTAATGTAATATATCCTCTTGGAATGTTGCAGTTTCTATAGAGAATATCGTCTTTCGGGATAGCAATATCAAAATAAGGTATTTCTTTTGACTCTGCACCAAGTGCAATACCAGCTGGGGCGGGAGATGGGATAAAAAATAGAGCAGGGTCTCCAGATAAATTTCTTAAGTAAGCATCACAAGCTTTCAAACCATCTCCAACAGCTGCTTCATCAGTATTATATACAGGTAGTCTTCCTAATACAGAAGATAATTTAACATATCCCCTTGGAAGAGGCCCGCACCCTTGCTTGATAACTTCTTCTTGAGGAAAGGAAATATCAAGAGAGTTTCCAGAAGCAGGTATACCTACGGCTCTTGTAGTGTCTCCAACTACAGCAATTCTCCCTTGCCAATTATAAATATCACAGTCTCTTAATCCAGCTGCTTTTGCTGCTACATCTCCTGTATATTTAGGTAATTTTGAAATTACTGAAAGTAATTTTACGAAACCTGCAGGCACATCACAATTGTGCTTTACTAGGTGTTCTTGTTTAATTGATAAATCGTAACTAGGCATTATTTCTCGTTTTTAATTTTATTTTTAGTTATTCTCAGCTTCCCATTCAAGCTGTTCTTTTAATTCATTTAGTGCTTCGGTTAGTCCTTCACTTCCTTCAGCGTATTGTTCTAGGTTATCAACCCATTTTGTGTTAAACCATCCAAGCTTTACAGTGAAACCTTTTCCAGTTGAGCTCTCGGCCCCATCGTCCTCTAATTCTTCACCATCATAGTACAGCTTTTCTACAAACTCCCCAAAGTTAGTTTCGAGTATTCCAGCCGAAAGTTTCTTTTCATCAAACTCTTCTCCCTCATCGAGCTCAAGGACCCAGTTAGTTAACCATCCTTTCTCTTCACTTATACAAGCCACTATAGGCACGTAATCTTCTTTAGTGAGGCCATCATACAAATTATCCCAATTAGGCTCTTCCTCGTCAAAGAAACCGCCTTCTCGGCTCCATAAGAATTGATGTTCTACTTCCCTCTCCTCTTCAGTATCTGTATCTGTCAAAGTTAGAGCAGAGTTAGCAAAACTTCCAGAAAAATGTAAGATATCATCTAGGTCGTGCCAGTACTCATCACCCCCTTTTGTCATTTGAGGTATACTTTCATCCTCATTGTCATCCCACCCTTGTAGAATGTAATCACTGAATTCGTCTTCATCAGACCCAGCCCAGTAATTATAAAACTCCTCTGTTACTTGCCCCATGGTGACTTCGCCCCCATAATGGTATCCTCTAAGATGATAAACTTTTTTACTCATGGTTTTGGTTTTTTCTATTAGTTATTATTTCGGAAAACTTTTCCGATGCTGTGAATCCTAGTCCTGCCATGACTATCCATTGTAAGGATTCAAACATATGTTGTTCTACGGTATAATCACAAAACAAATTTGATGTAAAAGCAATAAGCATAAAAAGTAGACACATGGCTGTGACCACTCTTTTGGAAGATACTGTTCCCCCTTCTGAAAACATTGCTTTAAAAAACTCTCTCATGATTTACGTAGTCTGTCAATAATAATAAATGCTAGTAATAATACCGTAACTATAGCAGTTTCTATTGACATTATTTTTTTATACAATTTTTTACTTTGCAATAACCCATGCAAACTTTGCCAAGAGTAACCCATTTTATAAATAAGCAAACTAATCGTTTCATTTTTCTTCTTTTTTATCATACCACTGTGTAGTATGAGTATCTATATCTTTTTTTGGCTCTTCTTCCTGCTTCTTCTCCTCCTCCTGAAGAACATCGTCATTACATAAAAACTTCATCATATCATAACTCCATATGCCTACCATGCCAGGGTACCTTACAAAAAGTTCCCCCGAAGTTTTTAACTCGTCATACCTAGCTCTAGAATCCCAAAAGGACTCCTCATTTATAGGTTTATATTTATTTCTTCTAGCCATGTAATATAGTAAAAATTATTCAATTATCCAAATTCTTGACAATCAGTTAGGGCAACAATCGAAACCCCACTTAACTCTATGTTTTATCTCATCTACAATGATAAGCGCATCTTCAACATTTAAACCTATACCCATAATATTTTCTAGAAGGTCATCCTCTATGACTTTCTCGTCATAGCCCAGTCTCCTGTGGGCTAACCAGCTTTTTGATAGTTTATGTAATAGTTCTAAATGTTTATCACTTAAGTTCATTATACAATTATGATATAATCTTTTACTTTTTCTATGACTGAATCATATGTGTCATCGTACAACCTAGGCATAAAACTATGTCTAGACTGAATGATAACTTTGCCTTTAGAGTTTTGAGATATGTTCTTAATATCCTCCACCCTAATTAATATTTTTTCTTTTTTCAAATCAGATGTATCCACTTCTTCTAGGTCATCCCCACAAACTTCTTCACAAGCTGCTTCAAAATGCTCTGCAGATAATCCTAGATTCTCAGCTTTTTCTTTTGCTTCTTCCAAGCACTTTTCACAATCCAAAGTATCAGCAAAATTATTAGAAGTTGCGTAATAACCTGTTAACTCTATAAATACTATTTTACCCATTATATTGATTTAGTTAGTAACCTTCGAGCTTCTGTAGTTAAAGAGCTTGCTCTTGACCTATTTATACTTCCACAAGAATCACATCTAAGAGCATCATACTCAGACATGTACGTCTTGTAAGTTCCTACAATAGTTAAGTCTGTTCCTCCACAAGTTGCACAACAAGTTACGTTGTCCCCTATATGCAATCCCATATTTGGATGAGGAGTAATCCAAGAACGTATCCTTAAGTATACTTCCTCTAGAAGAGTTACATCTTTGATGTTATATTCCTCCATCTTGTTGAGAGATTCTTGGTCTCCTTCCATACATCCCTTCCACAACTCAAAGCCTCCAGTCTGCATCTTGCCTCCAAGTTCTAAAAACTTAGCAACATAGTCTAATTTGTTAGATGATATGTTAAACTTCCTCCTGACATGTTTAAGGGTGTCAATAGTCTGGTAAGGTGTCGGTGGGTGTAAACCCAGTTTCAGGAAGCGAGTGTTAACTCTTTTTATGTCAAACTTGTCGCCATTGTGAGCGATTACAATATCTGCATCGTTCAAAAGCTGCCAAAAGTTTCTTACTATTCTAGAATCATCTTGATTCTTTGCTTCTTTAGGTGTTAGCTTACCTGTAAATACTTCTTCTTCGAATAACCACTTTGCTGACCATGTGATAATAAACCAGTCTGATTCTAGCATTGATAGGTTGTGTCCTACGTTTTGATTCCACAGTCCCCATATGTTAGACATAAGCGGGGCAGTTTCAATATCAAATATAAGTACTCTTGCAGGACTAATACTTTGTGCTTCTTCCCTTAATGCATCATCTGCATCAATTTCAGGCAATGAGTTAAGATACCTACTAACAGCTCTTCTCCAAGAATCGCTATACTTATATTTAAACTTCTTGCAGAATTCTTCTGCTGTATGGGTAAAGTTTTGAGTCTTAGCATGCATATCAATTATATCCTTGATATGTGCCTTGATTATATCTTTTATAATCATTTTAACAGTTTAAGTCCCCTGGGAAATATTTCCCTAGAATATTACCGTTGTAGAATTTTCTACTATCCCTAATAACATCCATTTTGAATTGAGCTTCAGTTTCAAGGAAAGAGAGTTTCTTTTCACAATTAGAAAACTCCCAAATCACCTTTTCAAACCTGTCTCCATTCTGTATATCCTCGTTAAGCTGTGTGTTTGAACCTGTGTACATCAGCCAATCAGACTCTAATTTAGCCTTATGTACCCAAACAGGCAAGCCTTTTTTAGACTTTTTTTTATTTTTATGTCTTTTTACTTGACAACCTTCTATTTTTAACTCTTGAAATCTCTTGACTCCTACCCTTTTCCAATGGTATAAACTTTTTTTACCTATGTACATTCTATCCTTAGATAGATTGGTTATACAATATACAAATCCAATTGCATCAGTAGGTACTCTGTCTATAGAGCTTATCTTCTTATTATCGTAAACCCACATTACCAGCCACAAATTTTTTCGTATTGCTCCATAAATTTAGCAACCATAGGGTCTCTATAGTTCTGTTGGAGTTCCACGTGAATCATTTCATCTAGTCTATCTGCAGTTTCTATCAGTTGATTAAATCCACTTCTACTAGGCTGCTTCAAATCATTCTGTCTTAGGTCTCCTGTAAATATCATAAGAGAGCCTTTACCAAGTCTTGTGCAGAATAAATATGTTTGAAGTTTAGTTAGGTTCTGTGCTTCATCTATAATCATTATACTGTTTGTGACAGTTCTCCCCCTAGCGAATTGTAAAGGCAATAATTCTAGCTGACCCTCCTTCAACCACTTTTCTACCTCCTTCTTACCATTCTCTCGGAGTATCTCCATATTCTCTATAACAGGAGCACACCACTGCCTCATCTTTTCATCTTTGTTTCCTGGAAGGTACCCCATATCTTCTGTAGAGACCTGTGGTCGAGCTATATACATTTTCTCTACACCTCCTTTCAAAAACAAATCTAATGCTATCTGTGAAGCTAAGAAGGTCTTTGACGTACCTGCCTTACCAGTTACTATAGCAATCTTAGAGTCAAGAATTTTTTCTTTTGCAAGTTTTTGTTCTTCACTTAACTCATACTTAAAAGACGGGTTGGTTTTTGTCTTCCTAGTACTTAAATCCCCTCTCATTGATTATAATGTTTAATTATCTCTTCTTTCAAAATATCCTCAAGGTCAGGATTATCTTCAAGTAAAGCGAACACCGCTTTCTTACCTTGCCCTAACTGTGAACCTTCGTAGCTGTACCATGCTCCTTTTTTCTCTATGAGACCAAGAGCTATAGCCATGTCCACTATTTCTTCCTTTGCATCAATACCTACTCCAAACTTAAGTTGAAAAGAATGTTTTTGCAGTGGAGGATATGTTTTATTTTTTTCGGTTGTGGCAGTAACCAAGTTAGATACTTGTCTGTCAACACCATCGACTTTTTCTTTGTTACCAGCTGACTTGCTAGATGTAAGTTTTATCCTGATGGAAGAGTAAAACTTAAGAGCGTTGCCTCCTGTGGTAACATCTGGGGAGCCATACATAACTCCAATCTTCTGTCTAAGCTGGTTTACAAATATAAGAGTGCAGTTATTTCTGCTTGCAATAGGAGACAACACACGCATTGCTTGTGACATTAATCTTGCATGCACACCCATTTTGTTCTCACCTGCCTCTCCCTCAGCTTCAACAGAAGGGACCATTGTTGCAACTGAGTCAACAACTACTAATCCTATCTCACCAGTGTTAGCAAGTGTCTTAGTTATTTCTATAGCCTCCTCACCACTGTTTGGTTGACAAAAAATAAGTCCCTCAGTATCTACACCAAGAGCCTCTGCATAGTTTTTATCAAACGCATGTTCCATATCAACAAAGGCACATTTCTTGCCCATTGCTTGTGCCTGTGCTATTGCATGGATACACAATGTACTCTTTCCTGAAGATTCCCACCCAAACAACTCTATAATTCTTCCAAGAGGGTATCCTCCTCCTGTAATTGTATCTAGTCCTAATGAGCCTGTAGATATTCTTTCTATATTTTCAAATGCTTCGTTTTCACCGAGATGAAAAACTGAACCCGACCCAAAATTTTTATTTAAACTCTTTAGAGCTTCATCTAACTTACTTCCCATTGTTTAGTTTTGTTTTAAATAGTTTGAACATTGTCTCCACAAAATGAGTGGCAATACCACATCTGACATCGTGTAGAAATAATTCGAAAACAAAATCCTCTATCTCTGTTCGTAGTTCGTCATATAGCTCATCTGATAAGTGCTCAGTGTCCACATAATCTACTACACACTCGAAGTAATCCTGAAAGTACTCCCTGTCTAATAGTTCGTTAGGGTCTGTCATAAATATGGTTTTGCGTGAAACTACAAAATATATCTGACATAAACAAGTAATTTACAATATTTTTTTATATATATTTTTTTTTTACAGAAAACACTTGACATTGTCAATTTTAGTTATTATGTTTGCAAAGTCCAAACAAGGGGAGAGAGGAAAGGGGGACTATAGGGGGTTTGGTGAGAGGGGTTCTAGGGTGAGTAAATAATATAATATGTCTAAATACACAGCACTTCCTTTTGACATACAATATACAGATAAAATTGACCTTATAAAGAAGGTCTTAGAGATATATTCTGTTTCTGTTACATCTTTAACTAAGAGGGACATGGATATCTTGCTTTTATGTTTATTGTATGACATGAACGATAAGAAATTTAAAAATAAAGTTATTACATCTGGTATAGGTGTAAATACAGAGCAAAATGTTGCTACTATGCTTTCTAGATTAAAAAAGAAAGGATTAATAGATAAAAATAACAGAGGTAAAAAAGTATTTAATACTGACCTATCACATTTAAAATCAGCTTTAGACTCAGAACACAGTGTAGCCTTCATCATGAAGTTCAATGGAATATAAAGATAAAATATACTTCCTAGAGGATGTCCTTGATGAATACGAAAAGAAAGGTGGAGACAAGGAAGCAGCAGAAGCAATGTATTGGTATTTCTTAGACAAACTTACAGAGGAAGTAAAAAAGTCTGATGAGGTAGTATTTAAGATACCTAAGTTTGGTAACCTTTACTACACTATATCCTCTCTTCACGGTCTAAAACAAAGATTCGAGAGAGACAAAAAACATTTTGAAAAAAAATCAGAAAAAAAGGTTGCAGATATACAAGATAATTTATATATTGTGGATAGCAAGATAAAAAAAATAAATCATCTTGTACAAAGAGCTATCTCTAACAAAGTCAATAACATATGGTTTTTTAGAAAGAGATTCAATCTTAAAAATGTAAAAAATGGGTAAGATTAGGCCAAAAAGAATTATTGAGGGTTGGAAAAATCATCTAACAGGTAAAATACCTGATTTTAGTGAACTTCGTTACAAAACTTGTATGGAGTGCGAACACAAGACAACAATAGTTGGTGGATATATTTGTGGCATCTGTAAATGCCCTTTAAAAGCAAAAACAAAAGTAGCTGATGAGGTTTGTCCAGCTAACAATTGGCATGACATAAAAGAGTTTCCAGAACAAGGCATAGCAGTCAGAATACATGATGCAGAGAAAGTGTTTATGACTGTTGAGGGTGAAAAACTAGTAATTGAGTACGTAGACGATTTAATTTTAAACTCTAATCCAAATACATCAAAATTTAAGTTTAGTCTTATAAATTTAAGAGGGGACTATGATGGGTTTGCGGATGATGAAATGGATATTAAACTCCTAAAAGCAAAAATTTGCAGCTGCTTTGAGATAAGATACATAAAAGACGAAATAAAAGATGGAGAGTCTTTAGATATTACAGCAATGTACAATACAAAGATTCCAGGAGAAATACATAAGCATTTGAGTCTAGCAACTAATGTTGGAACGTATAAAATATTATTTAAAGGAAATGTTATAGAAGAGTAATGAAATCATTAAGAAAAACACACATAGCTGACTTGGTCGCAAAAGTACTTACAGAAAGTAGTGACCACACAGCAATGGAACTAATTAGGGCTACACTAAGAAGAAAGAACTTCAAAAGAAAAAGTGTAAGCCCCGTAGCATTAAATTGTACAGATGAAGAATTTGCACAAGCATTAGAAAAAACTTTAGAAGAATTGAAAAATGGCAGATAAACATTTAGAAAAACACGAAAAGTATTTCAAAAATACTATAAAGTATTGTGAAGAAATGCATGAAGCTTTGACATCTAAATCTCAAGAGCTTGACCCTGAAAATGAAGCCGAAGGTTACATTAAATTTATGGTAGACTCTTCTGCTACAGAATGTCTATTTAGAATAAGAGAAACAAATAATATAGCTAAACAATTATTTGGGAAAGATTTTGACGTTAAAGAATCTCTTATACCATTACTTAATGATTTAAAGCCTGCTTTTTCTCTTAAAGGAGACAAGCTTGTTAATGTATCAGGTATGGAATTTGATGAAAGGGTTTCTTACATTAAAGATGCTGTAGCCGCAAGAAATGAAAATAATGCAGGAGGCGAGGATTCCTAAAATAGCATACAGTTCTTTCTTATTGCATCAGGTTCTACCTGAAAGAGATGATGAAAATTATGTTTCATTTTGGATGAGACATATAGGTTATTGTAAATCAGGAGTAGATGTAGGTGGGGTACATATTACAGGTTGGCTCTATTGGCATCTTAATTTTTTTAGGTTATCTATAGACAAACGAGATGAGTTTGGAAATTCTGTAAGAGTTGTAGATAATCCTAACTTAAGAGACAACGAATGGTTAATAAATTGGTGTTATGAACAAGCTGATAAAAATGGTAAACAACCTATACTTGCATTTGGTACAAGACGATTTGCTAAGACATCTTTTATTGCATCAAGAGTCGCATATAATACTTTTATTTTTCAGTATAGTAACCCCTTAATTATTGGGGGGTCGCAGTCTGACCTTAATAACATTACCAAGTATCTAGATGAATTCTACGAGAAAAGACCTGATTGCTTTTCGGACTTTGTTAAAATTAGTGATTGGAATAAAGCAACATCCTCAGATGTTGAGATAGAGTTTAACAAGAGAATTGTAACAAGAAATAGAAACCCAATTAATCCTATTAGTTATGAGTTTTTTCCCATAACGGAGAAACCTAATGATAATTCTTTTGCTTTCTCTAGGATATCGGTTAGGAACTTACAGCATGGGCAGCTAACCTCAAAGGAAGAGTTACTTGCAGGTATCACTCCTACAGAAGCTGTATGGGATGAGGTAGGAAAGTATTTGTATTCTAAACAACGTTCCGCACTTTTACCTGCTATAGAAAACGACTTAGGTGAGAGAAGATTTGTAGAATTACTAATTGGCACAGGAGGTAACACAGACTTTGCAGCAGATGCAGAGATGGACTTCTTGTTTACGGAGAAATCAAACTTCTTTCACTTTGATGTTAACAAATACCTAGAAGAAGTAAAAGATGAGCATTTTAAATATATTCAAGACACTGATAAGCAAGTTAGTCTTTTTGTCCCTGCCCAGATGTCTAACAAGGGAGGGCAGAAGAGAGAAATACCGTTGGTACAATATCTCAACAGAGCCTTCACTGAGGATGAGGATAAAGCACTGCAAGGATTCAATATATTCGTCACTGATTGGGAAGAGTCACATGCGAAAGTAGAAGGATTTATTAATGAGGAGCACAGGAAATCTTCAGATAAAGGGAAGAAAGCTCAGATGTATTATCCTTTTCAACCAGAAGATTGTTTCTTGTTTTCTGGTAATAATCCTTTTCCTGTTGAGGAAGCCAAGAAAACACAAGATGCAATTAGATTGGGAGGACTAACTGGGGAGTACGTAAGACTAGAACAAACCCCTCAAGGCATTATATCAATAACACAATCTGTTCTAGAACCTGTAACAGAATACCCTTTTAGGGGAGGAGCATACGATGCCCCTTCGGTTATTTATGAGAGACCTATATTTGATGACCCAAGACAAATTAAAAGAGGTACATACATAGCAGGATTTGACGGTGCTAAGGTCGCTACTTCTACAACATCTGATTCTTTAAACTGTTTGTATATATTTAAAAGACAGGCAGGGGTATCAGGATATCAAAATCAGATAGTAGCACAGCTTACAGGTAGACCTCACATGGATACTCTTTACTACCGACAAGCTATGTTGCTCCTAAAGTTATACAATGCAGAATGCCTACCAGAGGCAGATGTTCCGTTTGTTAAGTATCTTCGTAGTCAAAAGGCAGAGCATTATATAGCACAGGCAAGGGGTACAAATCTAAGGATAAATGAAAATAGTAGAGCAAACGTTGATTATGGATTACCAGCTACATCTAGAAACAAGGAGCATCTTTTAAAATTACTTAAGACGTATTGTTGGGACCAAATACCTACAGGAGAGATGTCTACAGAAGGGGATGAGATAACAGTACTAGGGGTGTCTAGGATAACTGACCCAATGCTTTTGGAGGAAATTATCAAATTCGGTAACTACAAAAATTATGACCGTATAATGTCTTTTGGCCACGCATTGATATGGGATGAAGAACTATCCATAAATAATATTACAGGCTCTGAAGATAAGTATCAGGTAAAGAGGGATGCTTTCTCTAAACTTACGGATAAGAATTTTGGAAGAGGAAGATATAGATAATTGTAACAAATTTGTTTAATTAAAATATTATTCATATATTCACTAGACATTAAATTATAATATGTTTTTCGACATAAATCTTAAAGATGCCCCTTTTCTAGGTGATGGACTCCGACTACCTGCTCAAGCTCTTCCTGAAAAAAAGAAGACTAAAGTGTGGTTCAAGGACTGCATGGACACTTTAGAAACTATAGGTATACGTCAGCTTAATGTTGCAAGACATAGATTTGAAGATGCTTACAGAATAGTAGAAGGTAGCTACGGGTACAGTGCAGTTACGAACACTTCTGCTTTTTTATCTGAAGTTGATATGCTTAGACAGCAATCAGACCTTCCTGAAGATTTGCAACACTATGGCTTTGTAGAACCTATTATCAACACACTGATAGGTGAGTACATTAAAAAGCCTAATCCTACTATTATTTATGCAAATGACCCTACATCCACAAATGAGTATTTGAGGACCAAAAGAGATATGCTTTGGAAAAAGGTAGGTCAGTCTTTAAATACTGAAATTGAACTTAAACTCATTAATATGGGTATGGACCCCATGAAAAAGGATTTTGAGTCTGATGAGCAAAAACAGCAGTACCTAAAACAGATACAAGATTTCAAGTCTAAAAATATCCCAAAAGAAGTTCAGGATTATATGAACTCTGAGTGGAAACCTATTTACATAGAGTGGGCTGAACAAACCATTGAGGAAGGTGAGACTAGATTTCAAATGGACGAACTCTACAGAGATTTATTTAGAGATTATCTTATAACTGGTAGGTGCTTTATGCATTGGAGAATAGGCCATGACTATTATCACCCTGAACGATGGTCACCTCTAAACACCTTCTGTTCTGTTAGTGAACAAGAAAAGTATCCTGAACTGGGTGAATACGTGGGCAGAATACAGTACTTAAGTCCTAACCAAGTAGTAGTTAACTACGGACATATGATAACAGAAAGTCAGAAAAGAGATTTACTGAAATCAAAGCATTATACTCAGTCTGAAGTAGCAGCCTCCAACAGTATAAAGGATACACAATCTTGGCTTGAAAATTTTGGAGGGTATAACAAAAGAGTGTCTCACCCTAATTATATTGCTTACGAAAACTTAGGGGTACTACAAGACCAAACAGGAATGGATTTTGGATATAGGGGACATTTTCCTAATCAGAATCAAAATTTTAATTCATTCTTTAACGATTATGAGAATCGTTATGATATGGTTAGGGTTGTTGAAGCATATTGGGTGTCTTACAAGAGGATAGGATTCCTTACTATGAAAAAACCTGATAATAATCAGTTAGTAACAGAGATAGTCACTGATGAGATTCTAAAAGACATTATCAATGAATATCAAATAAAGAAATTAACTACAGTATCTCTAGAAGAGAATCAAAAAAATCCTAAAGAAAATACCATACTCTGGGATTACGTACCTGAAGTTTGGAAAGGGGTAAAAATACTTAATGAAAATACAGACCTACCAGAACATCTGTATCTTTATGGGGAGCCAATGGAATATCAATTAAGAGGAGAAAGTTCTTTGTACCATACTCTTCTACCTGTAAATGGATTATTTGAAAACACCTCACTCGTATCTAGAGTAGAGATAGACCAAGTAGAATATTCTCTTGCTATGAATATGGCAAGAGACTATATGTCAAAGGAGCTCGGATTATTTTTCCTAATGGATTTGGCATACATGCCTGAATTTCTTAAAGACTTTGGGGGAGATGAGGCAATTGGTAAACTAATGGAGGTGACTCGTAATCTAGGATTATTACCTGTTGATTCCTCTCAAGCTAGAGGGACTGCTTTCAATAATTTCCAAATGGTCAACATGGACCTTACGGCAGCCATGATGGGTAAACTTCAGTTTGCACAAGCAATCAGAGCCAGGGCATTTGAGAAGTTAGGGCTTAATCCTCAGAGGATGGCTGGTCCCATTGAACAAACAACAGCAACTGGCATACAAGTAAGCCAGGATGCATCATACGCACAAACAGAGGTTTGGTTTGATAAGTTTGCTAAGTTCCATCAAAGGTCAGCAGAGATGCATATCAATGTTGCACAGTGGTTACAAAAAGAAGGAAATGACATAACGGTGTCTTATACTGATAGCGACAAGATACGTCACTTTGTTTCTATGATAGACCCTGAACTGCCAATAAGAAGATTTAAAATATATACTCAAAATAATTCTAAGAGAAGAACTGAATTGGAGACTCTTAAGAAAACATATTTTGGGGACAACACTATCATGAAAAATCTAGAAGATATGGCTGAAGTTATATCTGCTGATTCTACTGCTAAAGTAATTCAGGTAGCACGATTAGGAAGAAAAAGGTCAGAACTTCAACAACAGATGGCCAATAAACAGAAGCAACAACAAGCAGAACTAGAAAAAACAGCTGAGTTTGAACTAGAACAACTTAAGCATAAGCATAAGATGGAAATAGAAAAACTTAAAGGAGAGATAGCTCTTAATAAGCAAACTATTCTTTCTCTTGGCTTCCTAAAAGAAGAAGACATACCAGATGAGAATGAAGTACCAAGAGTAGTTGAGCAATTAGAAACTGCAACTAGAGACTTGGATATGCGTTTTAAACAAAGACAGTTACAGCAAGAATCTAGAAGGAGACAAATATCTGATGATAGGCAGTACTTGATGAAGCAACAAGAAATGAACTTGAAGAAACAAGAGCTAGACACAAGAAGAGAGATTGCTGATAAGCAAATGCAAATAGCAAGGATGAATAAAAATTAAAAATTTACAAATTCTGTAAATTTACAAATTGGTAAAAAAAAATATTACAAAGTTTGTAAAAATTTTAGACATATTATACCATAGTTTAACCCTTGTAATAAATTTGCATAATCTAAATATTATTCATAAGTTTGTAATCGAAAATAACCACCATGCCAGAAGAAACTAAGAATCCGTTTACCATCGGTAATCCTTTTACTATTCAATTAGAAGACGGAGAGGAAGATACACCGAAAACAGAACTGGAAGATATATCCTCAGAAGAATTAGAAAAAAATCTTGAAGAGGACAAGAAAGAAAGAGAAACTTCAAATAAGAAATCTTCTCCTTCCGTAGAAACAGAAGAAGAAGAAGATGATGATGATGGAGAAGCAACTCCTATATCTAAAGAAGTTGAAATAGAGGATATCCTCGATAGGCCAGTTGCTTTTGATGATGAAGAATCTAAAGAATCAAAAGAAAAAGTAGAGGAAGCCTTATCTTCAAAAGATGCTTTCTTTGATTATCAAGCGGCAGCTGAACAATTAATCTCTACAGGATTTTGGGAGGATTTTGAAGGAAGAAATGAACTTGAAATAGATAAGGATGCATTTGAGCAACTATCTAAGCAACAAGATGAGTGGAAAAAACAGAATTTAGGTAGTTCTTTTTACAATAGCCTTCACCCTGCAGAAAGAGAATATCTCGAGTTTAAAAAATTAGGAGGCGATTTAGATACCTACTATAAATCTAAAACTCAAGTTGACAGAGTTAATAATCTTGATTTAGACTCTGAACAAGGAAAATTAAGTGCCATCTATACCTACTATAAAAACTTTGTAGGTTGGGATGACAATAAAATAAATAAGTATCTTGGTAAATTAGATGCCAATGACTTAGAAGAAGAAGCTAGTACGGCTGTATCGCATGTGCAATCTCATGTTCAAAGAGAACATGCACAGATGATGGAAAAGCAAAAGGTAAAAGCAGAGCAACGAGATAAAGCTATCTCAAGCTATAAAAAGAATGTACGTGGCGTTCTTAAGAATCAGAAGATTAATGACAGGCAAGCTAGACAAGTAGTCAAGAGCCTAACTGACATTGACCCAAAAACTGGTTTTACGGCAGTAGATGAAGCGTATGTGTCATTTAGAAATGACCCTGAGCGTTCAGTTTTACTATATAGGTTTCTTTCAGACCCAGAGTCATTTATTAAAGAAGTATCATCTGATAAACAACAGGAGGAAAGAAAGAAACTATTTTTTGAATTAAAGAAAAAGGGAAGTACTAATGAAAAGAAAGACTTCTCTTTTAAAGCTACAAAGGATAAACAAACTCGTAATCCTTTTACTAATAAATAAATATTAAACACACAATCGAGTAAAAATGGGAAAAGAAAATTTTAACGGACAATTTATTGGAGCCAATTTTAATGACTCCACTGTGATTGGGGTTACTAATAAAAGTGACATCCAATCTCAATTTGGGTATATTGACTCAGTTGCTTTAAAGGCAGCTGATTATGTAGATGACAGAACATCTTTAGGGATGCTTGAGCTTTTTGAAAATGCTCGCATCGTAAACGTTCCTTTTATTAAGGATGCGTTGAAGAACTCTGATAAAATCTACGTTAATGGTATTAGAGGAAGTTTCGACTACGAAATCGCAATGGATATTGAAAAGCCTTGCGTTGTACAAAACGTAGAAGAAGGTGATTTCTTAGGTGTTGATGGTTCATTCTTCGACATTAAACTATCTCACCCCTTCTCTCCTGGTGATATCCTTACTTACGACCCAGTAGATGGTGAGCAAGTCATTGTTATCGAAGATTCAGAAGTTGTTGACGAGGGTGACGGTTACGTTCACACTGTACAGCTTGTAACAAGAGACAGAAGCAAGTACTTCCCTTCTTCTAAGTTGAAGCCAGGTACTGAGTATGTTAAAATTGACCACATCGCTGGTGAGTTTGATACTCAATACTCTGCTCCTAACATGATGGGACTTGGTAAAAACTCTGTTAAACTTCAGTATACGCTAGGTGACTACCGTGCAGTACAAGTTGGATACTCTGCTTACGCAGACGTTCTTACTGTAAACGGAAAAGAAGCTTCTCACTTAACTGATAGATTGCAGAAAATGCAAGACAAACTTGGAGGAGACCACTTCTTCGTAGGACAAATTAATCCTGGTACAGGCCGTCTTGTTAAAAACACAGTAAGAGTACAACCTATCATGGAAGCTCTTGCAATGGCTGAGTTGATGAAACTTACTGCAATGGGTATGATGTTTGACCGAGGTGCTACCATCACTGGTATCAATGGTTCTAAGTTAGTCAACGAAGGACTTTACCACCAGTTACGTAGAGGTCACAGATTCATCTACAAAAACGTAAGCGAATTACGTCAGTTGATTCAACGTGCTGCTGAGATTATCTATCACGGTACATCTATCCAAATCCACGACAGAAAATTAGTTTTCAAGGCTGGATTCCACGCACACAACTTGGTTCGTGAGCTATTCAAAGAAGAGTTCAAGAACACTACTCCAGTACATATCGACCAAGATGCTCTTCCAGTGAAGATTCTTTCTGGTAGCGATAGATACAATTTAACTTACGCTTCTTATGCTATTGGTGAGGCATTCCTAAACGGAATCGGTCACGTAAGAGTTGAGCACGACCCATCTCTTGACTATGATAGCTTCGGAGATTACATTAGCCGAGGATACTCTGCAGGTCTTTCTAAGAGAGCTTACACATTAGTAATGTATGATATCTCTGACCCAATGTACTCTAACGTACTTGACCGCAGCGTAATGCCAAAAGGAGTTGAGATTGACAACAAATCTAAAGGTACTAGCAATATGTATATTGTTAAGCCTAAGAATGTGCCTGATTTCTCTTATGGTTCTACTAACGGACCTGTATTCGAATCAGGATTCAACTACTCACGACCACAACCTGGTAGAGAGTTCACCGCTATGTCTTCCATGTCAGCATGGATTCCAGACAAGTCTAGAGTTGTAATGATTGAGAAACTCGAAACTAACGAGTTTTAATATAACCTTTTTTTAATGGGGGGATTTATTCCCCCCTTAAATACTTGAAACATGCGATACGGTAAAAGAAAAATGAGAGATGGTGAGAAGAAGATGATGAAGACCATAACATCAAACGACCCTTCAATTACAAGGTTTCAGAAGACTGTAACAAACAAACCTGACTCAGAGAAGAGTGAGAAGAAGATGAAGAAGACCGTAACGCAAATGGGGTCTGGTGGCAAGATGGATTTTGGCATTATTGATGCAAAAGCTAAAGCAAGGTCTGCTTTTTCAGGTTGTAACTAAAAAATAAAAATAATGCCAAATTCAAGAAATATGTACGAAATGGGAGGCAGACCCATGCAAAAAGGCCCTATGCCCAGAGGAGGACAAGGACAAGGACAGCAAAAAACTATGTCGCCTCAAGAAATGTTCAATAAAATTGTTGAAAAACTCATGCAAGAGGAGGGCATGTCTAGAGAGGCTGCCGAACAAGCTGCAAACGAGCTGATGTCAAAACAAAAGCTTTCAGCACAAAAAATGAAAGACGGAGGCAAAACAAAAAAGAAAAGAAAAAAGAAGAAGTCTACTCCTAAATATAAGGATGGAGGCACTACTTTTGGAGTTCAAAACGGAGGTCGGTCACCTTTCTCCTAAGAAAGACCATCTAAAACCACTTAAAACAACCAATTATGTATTCAGAATGCTTTGAAATAGTCAAAGGTAGAGTGTATCGTATTGTAGAAAAAATAGACGATTCAACTCCAGGAGGATTAAGAGATATCAATAGATATAAAATGGTGTCATACACCGCTGAACCAGCAAGATGCTTGTACATCGGAAGCCCTGAAACAGGAAGATATGATACTGGATTTGATGAGAACTCAGTTGAGTTTGCAGGAAAATCTAGCTCTGAATCCTCAAAAGTTATAAAAGAAAGAAAGGACCTTGCTGCTTGGTTTGAAAGAAAGAAAGAAAATTATTTCAAGACCAATCCTACAGCTACCGAAAATGATTTTATAGCTTCAGATAGTTGTGGTATCGATTTATCTCACAATGTGATTATTGATACAAACGATATGGACCAATACTTTAAGCTTTATATGGCTTATAGAGGAGGGCAACTTACTCCACACTGTGACCAAAGTAACCCAAGATATAACGGGTCTTTGTATTCAGTAGTAGATACTACTCAAAGTGCAGAGGACCAAACTACAGCATCTGAAAAGAAATTAGAAGTAATGACTTGGTTTGGAAACTTACACAAGAAAGATTCTGACAGGTTGAAGCAATACTTACAGTATGTAGGAGCTTTACGAAGAGGTCAGAGTGCAACAAAAGGTGTGATGCTTTCACTCTTAGAAAAATGGATTGCAGACTCTAGAAACTTAGAATATATCCTAGAGACAATCAAAGAAACTGATTACGAAGAAATCTTGATTAAGAATAGAATTAACGATTTCGTAAAAAGAAGAAAAATTATTAAAGAAGACGGAACCTATTATATAGACGGTGAAAAGTTAGGAAGAACTGTTAATCAAGCTTATGTTACTTTAACTAAGGTTGGAAACGAAGAACTCCTAGAGAAACTTCAACTTGACTGATGGATATACAAGAAGCATACTTAAGATTTTTAACTAAAGTAAATAAGAATTTAAGTTCTAACAATATAACTGCTTCTAAAGACAGGTTCGTTCTTCTTTATAATGAAGAGCAGATAAGACGGGTAGAGTACATTCTTCAAAATAAGAATGATGATGAGATTAGAGAGATTAACACCTTTCTTGTCCAAAATAACGACTTACCCCAAACATCACAGATAGATGACAAGGCGATAGTAGCACTGCCAGAAGATTACCTAGACCTTTCTAGTGCTTATGCTTATGCAAAGTCAGCCGAGTGCGAAGGCATTCGATTGAGTCTTTTTGAAATAAAAGACTTTGACTCTGAAAGCTATATATTTGACCCAAACAACGGTCCCTCTCTCGAGTGGAGAGAAGCTCCTTTCTATGTCGGAGCAACCGCCTTGAACATTATTACAGACAACTTTGAAATAGAGCGAGTACATTTATCGTATTATAGATACCCACGACCAGTTGATATAGCGGGGTACATAAACATAAATGGAAATGCTTCTACAGATATAGATACCGAAGGTGACGATGCTTTTAGCAATAAAGTAATTTCGATGTGCGCAGAGTCATTCTTCAGGAACTATGGGGATGCCAATTCAACTGGTATCCAAAGGGATAGGATTATTAACAATATTTAAATTTTAACTAAAACTCGAAATTATGAATTCACGTTCTCACAATTCAGCGTATTCACGCTTGATGGTTCTCTCAGAATTGGGAGGCCAATCCGTCAAAACAGGTGGCGGCTCACTAACCCTCGCTAATGGGCAGGTTGGTTTATTTAGAATGGCTGCTAAGACTGCTCAAGGTCCAGCCGCAGTAGGAAGCCTTGATGGCTATGGAGCAAAAGAAATGTTCCAAATTCAAGTTGGTACAGGTCGTACACAGGAAGCTGGTGGAATGACTAACAAGAACTTCGCAACAATTCCTTTCACTAGAGAGGATATTCTCGATGTGACTGTTGACACAGCTAAAGCTCCTGTATATTCTTCTGTAACTTTAGGTTACAATGGTACCTCTGGTACTGGCATTTCGTTAAAAGAAAACGAAGCTACTACAGTTTCATTGAAACTATTCGGTGAGCAACTTTCTTACCTCGGTTTCCGAGATGGAGTTGCTAATATGGAATTCAGTGTATTCTCAGGTTCTCCTGATGCTTGTGATAACTGTCTTAATCCATGCGCTACTACTTCTTGTACTTCTATTGTAAGAGACCTAGTTGACAACATCAGAAATTACGAGCTTCGTGCTGGTTCTGATGCTGGAACAGGTGCTTCTGTAAAAGTAGGTGACTTAGTAGACGTTATCGGTACTTACTCTTGTACTCCTGAATTAGTAGCTTCTGGTACTACTGTTAAGTATAGCCTCACATTAGAAGATGAGGGTACTGGCGAAGCATTAGCTGCAGTTCAATCTTGGACTAACCAGGATGCTAACTTGGGAGGTGCAACTCCAGCTAACAATGTAGCTGTAGAAAGACTTTCTAGAGAAGGTATCACTTCTGTTTACCAAATTGTTTCAACAGCAGCTCCTTCTGCAGCTTTCCAAGCACCTACTAGCGTACTCATTGATGAGTCGGGAGACGAAAGAGAAGTTCGAGTTCTTGAAGATTGCGAAACATGCCCTGCAGGCTTTACTCAAGTTGGTGGAGGTTTCCATTATAAAATTGTAGTTGCTAATGATGCGTTATCAGCAGCTGCTATTGTAACAGCAATCGATGCTATGACAGGTGTTTCAGGCACAATAGTCAGAAATGCAGGAAGAGCAGATGGTCCAATCGGAACAGAAACTATGATTGCTACTCTAACTACAGAGGTTCCATTAGAAGGTGCTTCTGGTGTTGGTCTTGTTGCATCAGTTGTTGCTGCTGCCGCAGATGCCGCAGAACTTGAAATATCTGAAATTCCTGAGCAAGATGCTATCTGTGTTGGAGATGCTGACTATGCAGCTACAACTGCTTGGGTTACAGGTGAAACTTGTAATCTTTACCAAAAAACAATTCAACTTGATGTAGACTTGGATTGTGGTCCTTACACTAGCCCAAATGCAAAAGCTGCTGCTGCTGCTGCAAAATTAGCTGAATTACAAGCTATTTACTCTGATTTGAGTGTAACTCTTGATGCTGCTGCTATCGGAGAGTGTAGAGCACGTTACAACGCTGTATTAACTTCTGAGCCTGTATGTGATGGTTGTGAAGAAGAAGAGCCAATTTACCCAGCTATGCCAGATGACTATGAGTTCTCTGCTTGGTCTAAAAGAACTGTAGGTGCTTCTGAAATTACTTCATTCACTGTTGCTGATACAACTGCTGTAACTATCGCAGCTACTGACCTTACTCAGGATGTCACTGAAGCAACAGGTGCTGTAACCTCTAAGCCTGCTGGCTCAACGTTCAAATTAAACGTTAAAGTGACTGCACCAGCTGGTCCTGGAGAGTCAGAAGATGTTGTTGTAGAACTAGATAATTCCGTACCTAGTACAGGATTTGCTGTAGGAGATACAATCGTTATCAACTTGAACACTTTAAATGGTTCAAACTCAGGTACTATTACAATTACTATTACAGGTATCGGTGGACAATTCCCAGATGACTGTGAGTGTGGTATCAAATTCGTTGCTAAGAACGCATTCTTGTGTCCTCCAGCAATGCTTGCAGAGCAGATTGGAACTTTCACTCCTAAAGGAGTTAAAATCCAAGTTTCTGGTGGTGAAGCTCCTTCAGTACTCCAAGAGGGTTACCAATATGTAACTACTCCATTCCGTGTAACTCGTCACGAAAGAGACTTTGACGGAACTGGTTGGGGTATTAATTACAAGAACCAGGAGAGAGCTTCTGCTGAGTACTTCGCTGGAATTTCTCCACGAATGAGCTACGCTGAAGGTTACCTAAGTGGATTCGAAACTAAACTTGAGCCTTGTTTACAATATGACAAGTTCACAGTTAAGTTGAGAAGAAACAACTATGCTGGAACCGCAAGCCGCAGAATGGCTGAGGAAATCAGATACGTATTCTTGATTCCTCAAGGTGCTCAGTGTGCATACAAAGACTTCCTTGAAGGTCTAGGTGGTGTCACTGAATGTCCTGATGTAGCAGGAGTCTAATCGACTGATTCATTAACCTAAGAAGGGGGAGGGTATCCTCCCCCTTTTTTTTATAAAAATATTATCATGGCTAGTAATCCAGGACTATCAAAATTTTTTGAAAGAATGCGTGAACTCGCAGAGAGTATCAAGCAACAAAATAATGGGCAATGAGTTTATCTAAGTATACAGCAAGTTTGCCCACATATGATGTCTCCATACCTCGGGAAAGAGTAATTAAACAAAATTGCAACATCCCTGCAGGGTATAGGAGGCTTTCGTGTTATTTCGCAAATACTGCGGAAAACGGGGTATACTTTAAAAAAGGAGAAGAAGGTGCTAAAACTATTGCACTTGGAGGCCCTTTAACAGAAGACACAATTGTAGGAAACACTGAGACTGACTTTTCTATCGCTATCGGTACAGGTGACGATAAGAAAGGGGGTGCAGGTTTTATGGCTATTGAGAAGTTGGATGCTGAGGGAATGTTGCCAAAAGGCTTTCCTCTTAGAGACTTCTTTACAATAACTGACAACCCTGCCTTACCAGGCACTCAAAAAATTATTAATGACGAAGGAGCAGTATTATATGTTTCTAAGTTTGAGAATGATGCAACTAGAGGACAGTTTGTAATTAAGAC
>JAAHTH010001113.1_pt1 | contig 24411 bp, 42 predicted proteins | sample 6116091 | NCBI WGS metagenome assembly JAAHTH01 (sample SAMN13939990, study PRJNA603662) | sponge metagenome | isolation source: marine sponge | host: Mycale hentscheli | place: New Zealand | collected 2006
TCACTCGTCATAGTGTCATCTCCCATACATCTTTTTAAAAAGTTCTGCCTGCTTTCGCTACTTGTCGGTTTCGGAATAGGCATATCCACATATAGTACATAAAGGGAAACATAAGCACAATATATAGTCAATATTTAGTGCAATTAATAATATTCCAAAAAAGGTTTACTATTTAGCAGATACAAGCATATAATAGGTTTATAAATTGAAATAGGAGATTAAATGAAAAATATAAATAAGCTAAAATCCACAAATGCCGCCTACTCAGACGGTACATATTTGATAATAAACGTACATCCATACTCAAAGCCCGGCACTTGGCTGGTAGTTAACGAGGTTCACAAAAGAATACTTTTTGCATCTTCAACATTGTCTGACGCAAAGAGATATGTAGCTTCTTACACTTTCTATGGTAAAGACGTAAACCTGCAACGTTCAATTGACAAAACAGGCAGTCTTAGAGAAAAGTTAAATGCTAGATTAAAAATATTAGAACTTGAAATGATGTCTAAAGAAGAAATGAGAGAGTTTCTTAGAAGCATACCTAGAGTAAAGTTTGGTAGTCTAATCAAATGAAACTTACTAAACTTGAACAGGAGTCACTAAGAATGGCTCTGGAATACGCAATCTGCGATTACGAAACCAATCTACATTTCTTCATTGATAATAGAAAATTCTACGGATGTGAAGATTCAGTTAACAAATCTTTAAATGAATCCGATATAAAAATTGCTCGTAGTGAACTTAAAGGAATGCAGAGAGCACAAGATAAATTGCTAAGGGAGATGAAATGAACAATCTAATATTACAGAAACTTCTGCACGGACATCAACTCATACAGCCTAACGCATCTGAAAAGAATCAAGTCAAGTTCGGTACGACCTTTTTGCCTGCTCCTAATTACAAGCAGACCAAGAATCTAAAAAAGGTGGATAATCCGGTTGATGCACACATTCAATACGAAGGCTACACAAGGGATATGGCATTTGATTATGCCTATCAGAAAAATTTCTCTGGTAATATTTCATTGCTGCCTAGAGAGATTGTTTACAGTGAGCATAAACTGTTTGCTCAGCAGGTTTCGCAGGCCGCTAAATTCTATCTTGACATATCCGAGGATGACGGCCTAACGGAAAAGGAGCACAACACCATAGAGAAGGAACTGCTTTACTACCTACCGTATAAAGCTGTTTTCCTGCAGGTTGAAACAGAGCACACGATAAACAATATTTTAATACACGACCACAATGAGGATTACCAGGAAGCGCTTGATGAGTATAAGCGAGATCATAAACCTAGTTTTCTGAAAAGAATCTTCGGAACTAAAGAGAAGTTGGGTGATGGTGTGATAGATATATTTGATAATCATGAGTCAGTGTCGGGATGCTTTTCTTTCCAGATGCTTATTTGGGATAAGACAAACAAACACTTCGTTTGGGACTTGAACCAGTACACGATCTATTTCGGAGATAACGCTACTAGATTAGAGGACGGCAGCTTTTATTACAAAATTCAACTTGCTGACGGTCAACTCAATAAATATCTGATCGGAGAAAACGAGCATCTTAAAGTAAACGGTGAACTAACCAAAACATTTATCATGGAAATTATAAACAGGTTTAGATACTTTATGATTGCTCTACAGCATCCCACGATAATTGACGAGAAGGACGTTGAGGGTAGGCAGAATGTTTTTATTGACACTCCGACCAAGTTCACGACCACTGCTTTGAGCGGAAAGCCTAAATTCGCGCATAAGAACCTAAAGATAAACCTTTACGGAAATCAGTCTAACGGTGATAAGTCAAACGGTAACAGTAGAAGTTCCGGGACTGCCTTTCACAGCGTTCGTAAGCACATGAGAAAACTTCCGAACGGCAGACACACATTCGTGAGAGCCCATTTCAGAGGTAGCAAGGAAGTCGGCGTAATCACTAAGGATTACGAGTTTAATCAGAAGTGAATGTATTTACGGCCCACTTTCGTCTGTTTTTCAGATTTGTGGTCTATAATTGAATTTGTACTGACTTGGAATTGTTTACAGCTATGCTAGTTTAGTTGCGAGGTGGTGGGTGCCAAGTCACGTCTCCTGAATTACGCCCACCGCCGAACTAGCCCTCCATGTCCCTTTCGTCGGCGTAGACTATAACGCACCTGCAGTTCACCACGTTAGCCGCACCGCCCTTTGAGTCTCCTGCAAAGCCCATAGGCGCACCGCCTACAATGAAGTCCTCGGACATGTCAACTATCTGACCGTTGGCTGCCGAATGGGCCGGTCTGGTTCTTGCGTCGTTTGTTGCTACCCACTTCTTAAGCATCTTGACGCCTAAGTCCTTCTCCACTGTTGCGTGATATGCATGGTTTGCGAATGAAGCCGCGTTGTGAGTTTCGGTTCTAGCTATCAAGGCCGCACGACTTCTGCTGATCGGAAGGAACCTTTCTGAGACCAATTTGGCTATCTGCGGTAGCGTTAGATTGTCAGCCCTTCCCTGCTCAATCAGCCTTCCTATCCGGTTTGACATTCTTGCTGATATGCCAGCTAATATGAGTTGCCTGCCGGTAAAGTATTCGGCAACTACAGCCTCAAAGTCAACGCTCCTTCCGAACACGAATGCTTCGTCAGCTTTTCTTAAATATTCGTACTTGTCCTCGTTTAGTTCGTATATGGATTGGAATATCCTTTTGTAGTGGGCGAGTATGAGGGGAAACAAATCTTCGTTGAGAGACTGGGTCGCCACTTCGGGCTCGTATATGCCGTATTGCCTGTATAGGTGCATGTGCACGTTGACGAACTTTCTAAAAAGGGTGTTCATCTTCCTGTAGAACCTCTTTTCAAGATTGTTCCTAAGTACGAGTTGTCGCCTGACCTCTAGTCTGGTGTTTATCCTTCCCTGCCGGAAGTTGTTTAGTTTCTTGCGATTGGTTGCCCGATTCAAAAGACTCTCCGTTTCCTATGAATCAGGTCTTACTGGATAGCGGATGGCCCTTCGGAAACAGATCGGTATCGTGCCTGCCACCTCTGAACTTTCCGGAAGATAAGGCCCTCAGAAAGCTGTTAACCCTTGCGTAAGCCCATTGGTCTGGTGAACTAACGCTAGGTCTAACGCTTGATGGATTTGTTCTGTATGCACCTACACCTCTCCTAAAGACCGCTTCTAGCATTCTCAGATTGGCTCTTTTTGTCTTGCTGTTGCCGTGCTTCTCGTTGTGGTCCTCCACCTTTCCCTTTAGAGCTTCCTTGACTTTTCCCGTTAGCGCCTTCTCGTCCTCTTTCACCTCAACGTGTTCCTGCAGGGCAAACTCCTTATCTTCCTCGGTTATTATCTGCTGTCGTTTCTTCTTGGCCCAAGAGAATCCTGCGTCACCGCCCCATAGAGCCCAGGCAATACGACCTGCGCTTGGATAGCCTTCCTCTCCGCGATCAAATCCACGACCTTGTTTGTCTACCTCGTGCCTGCTGAAGAAGCTGTACATTCTTTTTATAGTTGATATAGATAGATTTTCCCGGGCTACAATTGAATTTGCCCTTGCTACGCCGACGGCAGTTCCTCCGCGATTGAACTCCTTTCTCCAGTCCAGTCCCCTTCTAGCCTCTGTAACCATTCCGTCAGTCGGCACGGTATCAATGTCAGACAGCGCCTTTTCTTCCTGTAACAGCAACGCTATTTCCTTGTCGGTTTCTTCGTCATCGTAATCTTCTAAATCTTCCTCGTTAACCGGGTTCTCAGGCTTGTCCACGCCTTCGTCAGTGAGTGGGAATAGGTTAGCTGATATGTAGAGGTCATCTGCACCGTCAACTGGTTCTAAGCCAAGCTGTTGCCTTGCTTCGTTTCTAGTCATGATGCCCTCTCTTACAGCAGAGGTAACATTCTCGTATGTTCTCTTAACTCTCTCTGACAAAGCAGGAATAGAATCTATGTCAAACTCTAAGGTCAGGCGATCATCAAACAATGGAACTAACCATTCGTTAAGATCAGATGCCATCTTTCTAAGATGCGGAATGATTGTTTCTTCATACAGAGCAAGCCTTGCTTCTGCTACATTGGCGTAGGTCTGACTATCAGGAACGCCTACAAGCTGACTGGGAACGCCGAAACATAAGGCTATGTCTGTGGCACTCATGTGTTTGAGGTTTAAGAAATCCATGTCCTTTGGACTGAGACCCATTTCTTTCCAGTCAAAGTCTCCCTCTAATAACATCGGTCTGCCTGCGTTGTTTGCGCCAGTAAACCTATTATTCATATCAGTGATGAGTTGTTGTCTCTGTGATTCACTAAGATTAACTGCAAAGCCTGCGTCATCTTGTGGCTTAAATATAACTGCTCCACTTGGTCTTGCACCGTTTTGCAAAAGGTTTACATTATGTTTACTGGACATATTGAATTGATCTACCTCAACTGCCGCAGCACTCATTGGGCTCAGACCGTAGTAATCGTCTAAAGGATTCCATAGCTTTACATGTTTTAGTTCGCTGAAGCCATTCTCCTGGTCTATAAGATAGGTATGGGCAACTCTGCCATTGATCATGTATTCATACTTTTCTGGTATAGGTTTTCCGCTGCCCTTGATGTTTATGCGGTCAGGTCTAAGCTGATGCAGTTCCTTAGGCGCGCCCATCTCAGAGCCAGTCTTAAGAATGTAGGCGTTACCGCTTAGTAAGACGTAACCAAACAAGCTGTTGAAGAATTCGCTATAGGATTGCAAGGGATTAGGTCTCATCAATAAATCAATCAAGGGGTGTTGTTCTATGATTTCATCACCGGCCTTAATAACGAATGGAACGGCACTAGCACCCTTGCTTATCTCGTTGACGCATCTGTAAACAATTGCATTCTTAAGATAGCCCTCTTTTGCTAGGTCTGCGTATTTGTAGGTCTTTGCTTCCTCGGTGCCTACACCGAAGTAACCCATCATGTTTGAATTCTTCTGTTCAACGGGTTTATTGTTAAACAGTCTTTGTAGAAATGTTTGTTCTGCCATCAGCTTATTCTCCAGTTTACTTCGCCTTTAGATTTACTTAGTTCTGTTATGCCCCAAACTAGGGCATCTAATCTATCCGGACTCGGTTTAGTTTCTCCAGTGTAACTGCACATCTGTGATTCAAGCTCTGGAAAGTAACCAATGTGATGAACACGTCTTTGTTCATAAAGCGCTGCTACAGGCTCGGCTCTCACCAGTTTTCCTCTAGTAGCCCTTACAGACCTGTAGGGTATATTCAAATCCATACCTCTTAATAGTCTCTCCACCAAATCGCCACCGTTATTAACCTCTGCAACTATTCTGTCTGCGTTCCAGTCGTAATAACTGTTGATGGCTTTTCTAGCCCATGCGTCGGGACTGTACTTTCCCGAAACATCTTCAAGTACATAATACTCATTATTCATATCTTTGCCAACCACAAGTATTCCTGTTTCGTCTGAGTCCTCGTTATTGGTAACGGCTGGGTCAATGGCAACAATGATTTGCTTAAGTTCTTTTTCCTCGCTTTCAGGTAGTCTTGCTTCGTCTATAAGACTGGAGGTCCATAACGCACCCTCTAGGTTTTCTATAAGCTCTGCGTATAATTCCTGACGGCCCAGTGTTGTGCCCTCGTACTTGTCCCTTAACATTGCTAAAGCGCTATCTGCTAAGTTGGCTTCATTCTCAAATGTATTACCAGACGTGACGGTTACGTCGTCTCTGGAAATCAAGTCCTTTATTATCTTTACCGGTTTGGGTGTCGTTGTGATAACGCATTGTGGATTGTCGCCCAGTCGCAAACCGAACATTAACTGGTCAAATGCTTCGGGGTATCTCCAAGCGGCTATCTCGTCGCACCAAGCCCTATGGAACTGCGGTCCCCTCAATCTTTCTGGTTCAGAAGCTGCGTACCCGACTATCTTGCTTCCGTTGTGAAGCCTAAGCTCCGACATGCTGGATGAGTAACCCTTTATGCTCTTGTTACTTGAAAGACAGTCTTTAGGTATTATGTTTACCAGTCCGCTGGGTCCGCCGAAGCAAACTCGTCTGAGGTCTCCCGCTGTTGGCGCCACGACGGCGCAGGTTACGTCTGGATTCCTCAAAGCGTAGAGCGCTATGTCCTGGGCTCCGGTTCTCGTCTTACCCCAACCCCTTCCGGCTAATATCAACCAGATATAGTGGTCAAGCTGTGGCTGTAGCTGTTTGTCCCTTGCAGTTTCTAGCCAGTCAGTGCGTAGTTCTATCGCCTTTGCTTCTGCTGGATTCAACTGAGTCAAGCAGTTCCATAGCTCTTCTGAAGCTGTCATTTTCTGTGACTTTTGCATCTATGTTATGTGTGGCTTCTCCCAAAGCAAGTTTCGCCAGTCTTTGAGCAACGACAGCCGCGTTAGCGAGTGCGTTGATCTGGGTAGGCGGCAATCCCTTTCTTCCGTTCCTGATGTCGCTGTTGTTCTTTTGTATCACCTGTCCGACTGTCTGGTAGAGAGCCTTAGCGAGATTGATTGAGTTGTTGTCCATCTTTATGGATTCCTCAGCCATCTCTTTTGTCCGAGCCCTGTCAAGTTTCTCTAGGTAGCTTTGTTGGAACTGGTCCTTCTGCAGTTTCCAGTTCTCATTCTGGGCGGTTCTATATAGAGTGCTTTGGGCCACCTTGTGTTTCTTAATGAGCTCGTCTAATGTTGGGAACTTCTTGCTGTCTTTTTCGCCTAAGCCTTGAACGAATTCGTTTCTTATTTTCAGCTTTAGGCTTTCGGTCAATTTAGCTGTAGTGTTTTTTTTGCTCATATATTCTTTGTTATTACCAACATATTATTCCAAAAATGATTATAAACAAAGCCTTTTCACTATACAACCATATAATTATTCCAAAAAAGGTTTACTATTCCGATAAATGCACGGTAATATGGGTGTTAAATAAATTAATGCTCACAGAGCAGGTATAAAATGACAATAGAATCACTATTAACAAGAATAACAAACAGGGCTATAGAGAAGGGCTATGGCTTTAGGGTTGACGCGTACGAAATGTGGAACTGGGGTTGCTCAGAATATGTAACCGAGTATCACACTGACATGGAAAAGCTAATAGACGCTTTTACAAATGTAGACGGAGTGGAAACCATCCACTTTGCAAGGTTAGATGGCATTGTGCCGCTAGAAACTAAATTGAAGGATAACGGTCTAGGTTGTGTTGAGGACATAGAATGTTCTGATATGGCTTTTGACATTCTAGCTGGTGATTACTTTATCAGATGGATAAATTGGGGCGGTAATACCGGCATAGATTGCTTGAACGACGGCTCGTCCGAGCTTTGGGACATCTTAGAAATAGATAAGATAACCGAAGATTACGAAGATCAGTTATGCAACTTCCAAATATTTTAAATTTATTACTATCAAACAAGGAGATACTATGAACTTAGCAACTAAGGAACAGTTACAGGAAATTAGGGAATCGGTTGACGAGTTGTTGGTGTGGGAATACATCAGAATCAAACTAGAAATAAAAATAGCGCTGCTAGACACGCAAGTTGTTAACGCTAATAACTTAGATCAGATATTTGAGGAATACATCAACTTTGAGCACACGAGCCTAAGGGATGAATCAGATCAGAACAGAGGTACAACTTATGAAAAGTAAAAAGCATAAGTACGAACTCTATAGGTTCAACAACATGTCAATCAAGAATGCCGTCAAGGGAATCAACATAGGCATAGGCGTCCGGGCCGTTAGGCTTGGTTACAAATGGGTCTACATAAAAGATTACTTCAAGTCTAAGCATCTGTTCAACTCACGATCATGGAGAAGAATTAGGCGTAGCAAGTGGGATTCAATCTGCCAGTCCAACGATCACTACTTTCAGAAGGTTGGCTAATGGCAGACAATATGAAAAGGTATGGGCTTGAAGCCGTCAACTGTCCTAAGGACACTAAAAAGCAAGCTAAGGAATTCTGTCAAAGGCATGGCTTGGTTTTCAGTAAGTTTGTTGACCTTGCAATAAAGGATAGAATGAAAAAGGTCGGAAGGCTTTTTGCGGAAATGGATAAGGATATAATATAATATTCATTAATGGAATAAATAGTTGGCAGACCTATAAAACTGCCATTCAAATAAAGGAAATAATATGTCAATAGAATGTCTCAATCAGGCTTTGAAAATCAACGGCCTATCACCAACCAAAAAACTTGTTTTAGTCATACTGGCTAACTACGCCGACGAGAAAGGCACTTGCTATCCGTCCTACAAACACCTAGCTAGAATGATTGGTCTGGAAACGACCAGGACGATACAAAACGCCATAAAGGAATTTGAGGATATGGGATTGTTGCAAATAGAGCACAGAAAACTTGATAACGGCGGCTACACATCTAATCGCTATCATCTGAGTCTAAACGTTACCCCTAGTGTTTCTGACAACACTACCCCAAAGGTTGTTGACGATACTAGCCTAGTGTCACCAACGACCACCAATACTAAAGATAATACTAAAGAATATATACTTGAGTTTGAGTTGTTCTGGAAACACTATCCCAGAAAGGTAGGAAAGCACCAAGCTAGTGTCTGCTTTTCCAAGTACGACGAAAAACACTATTCTAAGATAATCTACGCTACCAAGGTTTTCGCGCAGGAGAATCTTCTGACAGAGGAGAAGTTTATTCCTCACGCTTCAACCTTTCTAAATCAACAGAGGTATTTGGACTTTCTTGACAAACCGATTAAAAATAAGAACCTTAACAACCTTGCAGGATAAATTAAATGATCATAGATAAAACACTTAGAGACAATAACATAACGCTAAGCCACCAACAGGAAGGCAATCAAAAAGTCAAGTGCCCTCAATGCCAACCACCCCACAACCCCAGAGACAATCCGTTGTCAGTCACGATAACAAACGACAGCGTTGTCTGGAAATGCCACCACTGCGAATGGACTGGGGGAAAGGGAACGGGCTATATCTACGAGCCTAAAAGAAAGACAAGCTATACACGGCCCAGTCCGCCGATTGCACCGGAAAAACCCCAAGCGTCTTTCTATGAATACATGAAAGAGAGAAAGATAAGCAGGGACACTTGCGAGAGATACAAGGTCGTACAGGAAAACGAATGGTGCGCCTTCCAGTATTTTGACGAACTCGGCGAGCTTACGAACGTTAAGTACAGGACAAGGGACAAGAAGTTCAGACAGTCTGCCAACGCTAAGTCAATACTATACAACTACGATAGGGTATGCGGTTCTGATGTCGTCATATTCACAGAGGGCGAATTTGACGTTTTGGCTCTTGCCGAGGTTGGTTTTGCCTACGGAACTACCTTGCCTAACGGAGCGCCTAAGGAATTCAAGGGCGAAAACAACGACAAGAGGTTTTCTGCATTGGAGAACTGCAAGTTGACTGCCACTAAGGTAATTCTTTTTACTGACAACGACGATAGCGGAAAGGCATTGCATAAGGAGCTATTGCATAGGTTCGGGAAGGACATATGCTGGTTTGTAGAGATTCCAGACAACTGCAAGGACGCTAACGAGGTTTTGATAAAACACGGCCCAATGAAACTTAGGGAGATAGTTGAGCTTGCTATACCTTATCCGATAGAGGGTTTATATACAGCTAGAGACTACTTTTCCCAATTGAATGATCTGTATGAGGGCGACTATGAAAAGCCCACCGAGATAGGCATGGACGGTCTGGACGACATATACAAGATAATGACTGGAACATTCCATGTGATAACAGGAATACCTAATCATGGTAAGTCGGTATTCCTAGATCAGATACTTATAAATTTAGCTGAAAAGAACGGTTGGAGATTTGCTCTGTTTTCGCCTGAGCACTCTACATCTATGCATATAAGGCGGTTGGTGCAGATGTTTATTCAGAAACCATTTGACGAGGGCATGAAGAACAGGATGACAAAAACCGAATTGCACGCCGGTTTGGATTTCATTAATAAACATTTTTTCTTTATAGAGACCAAAGATGCCATACCGTCTATAGAATTGATTCTTTCGGTGGCTAAGTCTGCTGTTTACAAGCACGGTATCAACGGATTGGTCATTGACCCATTCAACGAAGTTTCGGCGGTTAGACAAGGCAACCAGAGAGAGGACGAGCACATCAGAGACTTTATATCTCTATGCAAGAGGTTTACTAGGGTTTACGAGATCGTCTGTTGGGTAATAGCACATCCCACCAAGCTACCCAAGACTAACGAGGGCAACTACCTGCCACCGACAGCTTACGATATTTCCGGTGCCAGTCATTGGCATAACCAGTCTGACGCGGTTCTAACAGTTCACAGAGACTTTGAGGACAACTCAACGAACGTGATAACGAGAAAGATAAGGGAGCAGGACTTGTACGGAAAAATAGGAGAGTGCAAGTTCAAGTACAACACCGAGAGAAGATGCTTTGAGAAGTACAACGACATAGAGGACGTTGACTGGGACACCGCTTACTTGGAACAGTTCAACGTCAAGTAGATAGCTTCCACTGCCTGTCAATCTCCAGCACCAGTCTTTGTATCATGTAAGGCGGTACTGACATTCCAGTTACGTATTGCGTCTGTTGCTTCATAAAATTGTAATCCTCTGGAAACGTCTGCAGTCTTATTAGTTCCTGGTCTGATAGATAATATGGTTTGTCCCAGAGTATGTGCGTGGGTCCGTTAGCTGTCACTGTGTTTACCGGAAGGTTTGGGTTTATTTTGTAGAGACTGAAAAAATGACCTTTTTCATTGGCTGAGCCTAGATTCTTTCCGGGCTTAGTTGCTCTCCACATGTCGTTCAAAGTGTGCCTTATCTGCTTTCTTTCCTGTATCTGATTTGAGCCCTTCATTGCGTCAAAGAAAGATAGGTTAGGCTCGTTGAAATCTAATTCAAGCTTTGGCAATCCGAGGTCCTTGCGCCTTGCCACGAAGAAGGTTCTAACCCTTGACTGGGGAACGCCCATCTTAGCTGCGTTCAACACGAACAACTGCACGTCGTAACCAGCTTTGTCAAGCGCTATGAATATTTCCTTAACGTAACCCCTTGCGTTTCCAAGTATCAGACCGCGTACGTTTTCCGCTATGACTATTTTTGGTTGGAGCCTGTTAGCTGTTTCAACGAAATGGAAGAATAGATCGTCAAGTTTCTGGACTTCCTGACCTTCTCTGAAATAGTATTCCTTACCCCATTTCTTTTCCCTTGCGCCTGCCGTGCTGAAAACTGAGCATGGTGGTGAACCGTCTAGTATGTCTAAATTTTTTAGATCGTCTGGTAGTTCGTCTAATGGCTTCTTATTGAAGTCCTGTATTGCCATCTTGTAGCTGTACTTGGGCTTATGGTTCTCTATGTACATCTCCATCAACTTGTCGTCTATCTCAACGCAACCCTTGACGTTGCAACCAGCGAGCTTGTAGCCCATAGTTGAGCCACCGCCACAGCTAAATGTGCTGAATACGTTTATTCCCGTTTTATCTATCCCCTCTAAGTCCTTGAAATACCAAGGCCCGTGCTTCCTCTTGTCAGTCATTGAAGTTGAAACCGCATCTCGGACACTCGTGTTTGAAGTCATCTATGTCATCAAGCGTTATCTCCTCTGCGCCCACGAAGTCTTTTTCGTCTGCTATGTTGTTAAGTGAGTCGCCCAGGAAACTATTTATCTCGTTTTCGTTCATACCAAGAATGCTAAGGTCAAAGTCGCTGTTGAACAGGTCTTGTAGCTCGTTCTGCAGGACGTCGTCGTTCCACGTGGCGTTCAATGCTAGTTTATTGTCCGCAATGACATAGGCTTTTTTCTGCTTTTCTGTGAGCCCGATTATCTTAACTGTGGGTATTTCCTTAAGAGACAGAAGCTCAGCCGCCTTAACCCTTCCATGCCCTGCTAATACCGAGTTGTTCTCGTCTATCAAAACCGGGTTAGTGAAACCGAACTCGTCTATTGAACTCGCTATCTGGGAAATCTGCTCGTCAGTGTGGTTACGTGAATTGTTCTCGTACGGAACGAGTTTTTCCAGTTCCACGTTCACTATTTCTTTCTTAGTTTCCATTGTTTATTCCTTAATGTAAAAATCGTTTGGCTGCACTTGACCTTCAGTAATCTCGTAAAGAATGATCATCTCCCTTTTTCTCGGAATGCGTGAACCCGTTATCCACTTGGCAAATGTTCCCTGCGGAATCTTAACCCCGGTAGCCATTTCTATGAGCTCTATGAAGGACATCTGGGTATGTTTGTTCTCTGTAAGATATGATTTTAGCTGCATAAAAAGGTTTTAATTATTCCAAATATGAATTATAATCACTAATACATTAATTGACAAGACATAAATTAGAGGTAATTAAATGAGTAGTAACAATCCATTTGAAGCGCACGGAATAAAGCATCTGTCCGCTAGTTCCATCAACCAGTTTATATCAAACCCGGCGTCTTGGATTCTTAAGGTTAGCGGTCATAGAGGACCGTCTAATCCTGCTATGTGGCGGGGCACGGCGATAGACGACGCTATTAGTTGGGCGTTTGACTACGAGGGCAATGATATTGCAGCGCCTATCAACATGGCGCTGAACATATTTGACGAAAGGTGGATAGAGCACAAGAAGTCCAATGAATACGACTACGAAAAGGTTAGGTCGGAAAGAGACAACATTGAGAGGTACCTAGAGGTTGCAATGCCATTCTATAGAAAGCTAGGTAAGCCGGAATCCATACAGAAAAGAATAGAGATAGACCTTGACTTGCCGGTTCCAGTCATAGGCTTCATTGACCTTCAATATCCGGGCATGATAAGGGACATAAAGACAACCGGACGCATGATGCCTAAAACACCTTCAAGCATATGCCGACAGCTAAGCCTATACGCCTACGCAGAGAATTGCTCTGCTGTTGCCGACTTCATACACGTAACTAAGACCAAGGCAGAGGTAGTTACCGTTGAGATAACAGATATAGATAAAAGATTAGAGGAATTGCGAAAGGCTTCGTTAGCAATGATGAACGTTCTTTCCTATTCGGATGATATTAACCAAGTGGCTTCATTGTTCTACCCGGACTTTGACGACTGGCGCTGGAATAACCCGGCTGACGTTGCGGCTGCTAAAAAACTGTGGGGTATAAAATGAGTGCAAACTATAAAGAAATATGGGAAACCTTGAACAAGGTTAGCATGGATAAAATTAAGGACAAGAAGGGTAAGTTTGATTACCTTAGCTGGACTGACATGTGGCAGGAGATACAGAAGTATTTCCCGGAAGTAGACTATGAGTTTAGGGAGTTTGATAATCCGACTCACGGTCTGATGGATTGCATGGTTTATCCGGACGGTTCCGCTTCTGTGCATTGCACCGTAACCATACAGGGTGTCACCCGTAGTATGTGGCTAGCGGTTACCGACTACAACAACAACGCTAAGAAAGACTGGAACGTGGTTGACGTCGCTAACACCAAGATGCGCTGCCTAACTAAGTGCATGTCAATGTTTGGACTGGGCGCTCACATATACAGGGGCGAGGACTTGGTTGACAGAGAGGTTAAGCCTGGTCTTAAAGCCGTTGCTAATACAAAAGCGTATCTGCTTATGAGCATTGACGGCAAGAAGGCTAGCAGTTACAAAACTACAAACGAGTACATAAACGCTTTCAGAGAGTGCGTAGCTGATCTATCGGAAGATGAAAGAAAGGATTTGTTCTCTAGAAATTCGTCTAACGTTGAGAAAGCCTACAACGACTTAGGCGAAAACGACCAGGACAGAGAAGCGTACGACAAACTTATAGATGCCTACAGTGAGTAAGTTTTCATTGGTTGAGTGCGTGTACAGGTGCATGAGTAACGGTAATTGGTGGACTTTCTGGAATCTACAGGAAGCCATCAAGTATAAGACCGGTGTATTATATGGTGAGCCTTCCATAAGCGCAGCCATAAGAGAATTGCGGAAAGAGCCGCATAGAGTGAAGTACAACCTACCAATGCTAGGCGAGGTTGTTGAAAAGAGAAGGATGTTTAACAGAAAGGGTTACGAATACAAACTTATAGGAGTAAGTAAAAATGAGCGATAAGCAATATGACGACGAAAAGAAAGGTTATCTCTGGCATGAGAATTCCGCCGTGATTGAGAGAAAGGGTCCGTTTGTGATAAACGGTGAAAAGAAGTACGGCGCTATAGTCAAGAGCTTTGACAAGCAGGGCGAGGCAAAGTACGAAATGATGATGTCCATAGGTCTGCTTCACCTAAACAACGAGAAGCGAAGCGACAAGACGCCGGACATGGGCGGCAAGGTAACAATTGACGGCGTTGTTTACAAGCAGGGTTGCTGGGCCAAGGAATCCAAGGACGGAACGCCCTTTACCAGTATCGGCTTCCAAGAAATGACAGAGGACGGAAACACCGCTGACGTAGACGCTATAGCCAAGAAGATACCGTTCTGATGGCAAAGAGGTTTACAGATAGTAAACACCTTAAATGGATTAGAACTCTGCCTTGTCTAATATGCAAGGCGGGTTACTATTCCCATTCCGGCGAGGTTCAGGCTCACCACCTAATGAAACCCTACGACGGACACAGGGGCATTTCACTGAAAGCCAATGACAGAAACGCTATACCATTATGTCAGCATCACCACTCCCAGTTGCACGTTAAGTTCGGAGACGAGTACAAGTTCTTCGCTAGTTTCGGTCTGCCTGCGACTTTCGGACAGGAGTGGGCCAAGAAGCTATGGGAGAATAAATCCTGGACGACAGAACCAGAGCCGGACAACGACCTGCCTTTCTGATGAACAAGCCAACGGCACAAAGAAGCCGCATCATGTCCTGCATAAAGTCCAAGAACACAAAGCCGGAGATTATTGTAAGAAGCTATCTGCATAGTATGGGGCTTAGGTTTTCGTTGCACAGGAAGGACTTGCCGGGTAAACCCGACATTGTTATGCCCAGATACAACACGTGCGTATTCGTCAACGGCTGTTTCTGGCACAAGCACAACTGCAAGAAAGGCAGGAAAGTTCCTAAGACAAACACTCAGTTCTGGATTGACAAGTTCGCAGCCAACAGAAAGAGGGACGCAAAAAACCGTAGGGATTTGCGTAGACTCGGTTGGAACGTTGAGACAATATGGGAATGCCAGATAGAAAAGCCCGGCAGACTTGAAAGACTGTACGATAATATTATTCCAAAAAAGGTTTACGATAGGTTAAAAAAAGCGGTATAATAGTTACATAACATGATAAAGCCGAGGGGCAAAATAAAATGAAAAAAATAACAAGAGCAACAATAAAGAGTTTCATTAATAACAATGAAATCTACATCAAAGAAGAAAGTAAGTTTGACGGAATGACAGATTGCGTTGAAAACATACAGGGTAGTTCAATCAGGCTAGCCGAAAGAATCACAGAAGGTAGCAACCTTAAATATAATCTAGGCATACAGGGCGCATGGTTCGTCGGCAGTTCAAGGGATTACTTTGAAGCCTACGAGATTGACGGTTACAAGGGCTACAGAGTCTATAACTGCTGCGGTTCTTTTGTACTATTAGCGAGGGCAGCATAATGAAGCCAAAAAATATGAAACAGTTTATTGAAGATACTTGGATTAGAGTTGACTTTGCTAACATTCTTAAACAATCTTCACAAAAAACTTTATACAAGATGGTTGAAGCAATCATGCCAAGATTGTCAGAATCTAACTTTACAAATGTTATTAACCTTATGGTAAAGGAGAGCAATAACAGAGATAAAGATATGGAAGAAACAAAATGAACACAACCGTATATGACGTCTACCAGTACTTCGCCCACATAGGCAGATACGGTGAGCACAAGAAGATTGCCACCTACAACAGGGAAGCCGACGCTAAGAGACGCGTTGACAGGGTGTGGGCCTCGGGCCAGACAGCCAGCTACGAACCCAGAAAAGTGGAAAATGAATAGAGGTTGCTGCAACGAGTGTGGCTATAAAGCTGGCTATATTATTGATAATAATAATTATGCAGATAATGGCTACAAAGATTTAAACAAAGTGCCTAAAGATAAAATGCTTTGTGGTGTATGTTTTGAGAAAACCAAAGATGAGTAGAGGTGAAAAATGTTGTATAAATTAGGTTGGATTAATCAATTAAAAAAAGGAGAAGATATACCAACTATATCTTATTGGGATATAGACTTCACTAATAAACAAATTGCTATAAAAAAAGCGCACAAACTATCTGGTATAAACAAAAAAAGAATCGGCAATCCACACATTAGAATAGAGTCCTGGACATTGGCTGAGAACGACTATGGTGAAATGGAACTAGACGAGTTAATAGAGGTTACCGACATTAATTAAGAGATAATTATGAGTAGAAATAACGAATTTAAGGATATGTCTCCACTAGAAAAGAAGATGGCTAAGTTGTCAATTAAATATCAGGCAGACTTTATGAGCATGGCTGTGGCAGAGGTTGAAAACATTTTAACCGAAGCAGACTGGTATGATCTGCAGGAATTTATTAAGAACGGTTGTAGAGAAAGGGTGTTGCACTAATGGAGTATGAATGTCCTGAACAATTTGAAATTTGTTTTACCGAGAACGATTGGATAGACTTTGTTACAGAGTATGAATTAGAAATTATTAATGAAATTGGTGGATTGCCAAATAGTACGCAGGGTGATGCTGAAGCTGCAATTAATTTTACATGGGAACTTCTTTTTTTATCACCTTGGGAATTAGCATATATAGCACTGCCAATGAGCGTATTAGCATTTTATGGGCTTACAATTTATGGAATGTTCAAGTTTATACAAAAAAAATTTAAGGAGTAATTATGTATAAGAATTTATTTAGAGCAGATACGGTAATAATTAAAAGAGCATTGAAACAGTATCTTAAAAATAACACTGTTAAATCTGATGAACAAGATGCTATCAATAGAATTATAAAAGAACTAGATAAGCCTAGTAATGATGCACATATTCACGCAGAAGTTATAGACTTTATGTTAAAAGCATTAATGAAAGATTATTCTTTCATAGATAGCAAAGGTAATATTGTTAAATATTAAGGGGGTTACATGAATTATTTATTTTGGCTCATATTGCCAGTGGCAATTTGGTTTATGGTTTGGATTGTTGTTGATTTTATAGTCAATGAGAATACAGCTAATGAGTTAGAGGATGTTATTAACTGCAAGTGGGGTAAAGATAATGATAGTTAGAGGAATTGAAATACCTAAACACCTAGAGCATTTATCTAGGGAAGCATTGAGAAATCTAATATATCTTTTTAGACAAAGAACATAATGAACTCTTACTGTTACTCATGGCAAGCGGAGTTAAGCGAAGAACACTGCGAAGCAATAAAGGCTCTATACAATGAGGGCAAGCCTAAAGAAGCCGAGATAGGCAATGTTTCCAGTATAGACAAAAATGTTAGGTCGTCTAATGTCCTGCCTTGCGAGTATGATTCTGAGAATGGAACTTATCTGGATAGAATAATGGGCCAGTACATTACTATGGCTAATCGTGAGTGTTTTGGTGTGCAGCTAAATGGTTTCCAGGAGTTTCAGATAGCCAAGTACAGCAAAGGTGATTTCTATGACTTTCACATGGACTCTAATATCTTTGACAATGCATCACAAAGAAAACTAAGCATTACTGTACAGCTATCTGACAGCATTGACTATGTTGGTGGAGACTTTGAGTTCAGCAAAGATATGGGCAAGTTAGACAAAAAGAAGCTAAGAGAGAAGGGAACTATCTTAGTCTTTCCGTCTTTTGTTTATCATAGGGTCACTGAGGTAACTAAGGGCGAGCGTTTCAGCCTTGTTGGATGGTACGAGGGTAACGACTGGATTTAGTTTACTTTTCGCTAGTGTATTTGATATTAAGTCCCGACAGAGTGCAGAGTCGGTTCTTTTCATCAATGCCTTTATCTGTGAGTTGAAAAGAATTATCAACTTTCTCTACGAAACCATGCCGTATGACATCCTCTAGCATCTCCTGTGGCGTTTCTTCTTTGAACATGACACTGAGTATCACCCCAAGCCTTTTGTTCTGTGTCTTGCTGAGAGCCATTTAGATATGTTCCCAACTTTTACCCTCAAATAACAATGCTTCCGCTTCTCGTCTACGAATCAAACCATCATTAACTTGTCCGCTAACCTTGTTCCATCTTTTAATCTGATATGGAACATCCTCGTAATCACCTTTATTTAGAACCTGTAACATAGTGCTGCTTAACAGATTGCTTGGCCCAAGATTGAAACACCATGAGGTCAAGGCATCAAACTGACATTGGTTTATAGGTATTGTTACAGCCTGCTCTACATGATTGCCGTATTCTTCTAATTCGTCTATGAGCATCATCTCTGCTTTTTCCTGCGACCACACATCACCTCTTTGTACGCCATGCGTTGAGCCGTAACCAATAGTCCAAACACCTGCAGCACATTGGTATGCTTCCAATTTGCAACCCTCAAACTTCTTAACTAGATCAATTCCCTCTTGTGATATATGCATACTAATTACCCCATGTCCCGTCATCTCTGACTTTTGCTGTTTTAGTTCCACCCCAGTATTCAACTGCGTGTCCCTCATTGATAAGCATTTGGCAAATATCTTGACCATCTTCTGTATAAGGGATTGCAAGTATTCTGCCATATTTACCTTTGCCTAATGATTGAATTTTGAATGAGCCTACGCATACTTCTTTCAGTCTTTCTGATGCTTTTTTACCCAATGCCTTTTCAGCTAGGTTACGGGTTCTTGACTCAGGAGTGTCTATGCCTGCCAACCTGCAGCGTTGTTTATGCAGAAAGACACTGAATCCCAAGTCAAGAGTAACATCAATAGTGTCTCCATCTACGACCCTTTCAAGAATAGCGTTATATACGAATGGTGTTACTGTTGCCATAAATTAAATAGGTGCTTCTGCACCTTTGATTATTACTGTTTAGCTTTACCAATGTTCAATGCCATCAGTTCTAAAAATTTATAGAACTTTCCGATCATTGCATCGTCTTTCGGAGTCGGAGTTAATGCACAGATAATAGATGCTAAGCATACTACTCCCGTGATAATCCCTATCCATTCTCCTATCATTCCCATATTATTCTCCTATATGAAAATTCAAGGCTAGCAGATTTACTTATCATTTGGAAGTTTTTCGGTAGTTACTTTTCGGTAGTAAACCACCACATCTTTTAGTTCCGTGATGTATCTTTTGATCTCCTGCATGTTGTATGCCATGACTTCATAGTCAGGAATGGTCATAGCCAGGAACACTAACTCGCCCTCTTGTTCCTCTATTCTTGCCAATTGATCTTCCCAGTTGTCAGGCGTAACGGTCATCCACTGCAACTCCTTTAGGTCAATTGCTCTAGGCATGACAGGTTGCACTATCTTGCGTTCCATAGGCTTTGCGGTTACTTGTATTTCTCTAGTCGGAAGTAGACTGCAACTGCAAGCCATTATCAAGACCATCAACATCACTGCTGATTTGCTCAATGTTTTCCATGATATGCTTTGTACCATTATTTATTTTCCTCTCCATTTTAATTGGGTCTGCCAGTATTTCAGATGCTAATTCATAGTTCTGTATAAACTGCGTGTATCTGTTTAACTCTTTTTGTGCAGCTTGGCTTTTGACGGTAAGGTCTTGTAGCTGTTGTGTTTGCAATTCAAAGTCCGCTTGTATTGTAGCAATAGCTTCTTCCTGTGTGGCAACTGCACCTTCTAAGGCTGCGTTATTCGCTGTGAGTATTTGATTTTGACTATAGAAATAATAGCTTGCAAAACCAAGCATTAAAATAATTCCTATTAATATCTGTTGCATTACATATCCTCAATGATGTAATTAAGTCCGCCTGCGCTTCTGTACTCTATAGTCTTGTTGTTTAGATCACGGAACTTTAGATGGTTTTCTTTTTGCACAATTATTTTTTTGCTTATATAAACCTTGTCGTCTGAATCTCCGTACTCTTTGTTAAACGATACTCTTATTTGGTAGCGTTGAACAAATAAACTTATTATCCAATCAATCAGTTTTCGCATAGTCTTTATTCATACATTCTGACCATTCATCTCTTTTTATTTCTTCGGGATAGTTTGTATAGAATATGTCTTTGCAATGCTCAAACTGTTTTCGCCAAGATGCAGGGTCGTACTTGTCGTTCCATTCTTTCTGTACTGGTGCTGTAGCACAAGCAGTAAGAACCACGCTAATAATTAAAAGTCGCATTATCCGTTAAGTGGATTACTGTCTTTCTTTTCTAGCTTAGTTTCTAATTTCTCTAGGTTGTTATCTAGGCTTTGTAGGTCAGCTTTAATCGTGGCTATGTCTGTTTTTATTTCAGTTACATCAGGAACTTCAATATTGTCTATTTCTTTTTCCAAGAACTGTACAGATGTTTCTATAGATGCAAAGCGTTCTTCAATGACTTGCACATTGTCCTCTGCTTCACCTAATCCACCAATTTTAACTTCTAGGTTTTCTAATCTATTAATATAAGAACCACCTGTTACGCCAAAGCCTACAAGTGTGCCGATAATACTAACTAATGTGATTATTTGCGTTGTTTTATTTTGAAACCAATCCATTGACTATCTCCAAATATTAGGTTGGTCATCAATCATCTGACTGAGACCTTGTAAGTTTTCATTCACGAGTCCATAAAATGCACCCACATTGTCATTAAGTGTAGCAGATGCGTATATCGTTTGACTAGAGTACCAGTCCTGTGCATCAGGTACGGTGGTTTCTGTGTACGCATTAAAGCTAGGCACATAGCCAATAAGTGCTATAAGTTTTGACTCATCTCCGTATTCGCCAGTTTCTTGCTGTTCTTGTTCTATTTCTTCCTGTTGTGCTTCTATGTTTGCTGCAATTATATTGTCTGCTATTTGATCTGCTTCTGAAGCCGTCATAACTCCTGAAGATGCCGTGTCAATCTCACCCTGCACATTCTGCACTTGCACATCAGCCACAACCATAGATGCTGCATTATCAAAGGTAGGCAAAGGCGTTATAGACATTGATACGCTACCAGTACCGCCCATATCGCTTGACATTGATAACACTTGATTTGTTTGTTGGGCTGCACTTGCAAACTGATCTGATGCGCTTGGGCTACTAGATGTGCTAATTCCACCGCTAGATGCTGTACTACTGCCTGTGCTTGCATTTACACTAGAGGTGTTATTACTTGTGTTATTGGAAGAAACACCACCAGTAGCCTGAGAATAGCTGTTAGAAGCTGTTTTTATACCCGCTCTAACGACATTAAGCGCTGTAGCCATTAATTTATTTTTACCTGTAGGCTCATCAGACTCCACTGCTGCAAATTCTTCTTCCACTTCTTCAAGCACTTCTTCCCTTGCTTCTTCTTCTCTTTCTGCAATCCTTTCTTCTTCCATGATCTCTTGCATTTCTTCTATTTCTTCAAAGATTTCTTCTACTGCTTCTTCTTCAAATATTTCCTCTATAAATTCTTCTTCGGGTTCGTCAAGATCGGCAAGCCTTTCTTCCAGTCTTTCTTCAAAGTGTTCGTTGGTTTCTTCTTCAAACCATTCTTCCAACTCATCTATGGAGTTAAATTCTATAAATGTCTCGGGCTCGCTGTAATCTTCTACCAGGAATGTTTCTTGGAATATAAACTCATCTAACAATATATCTTCTTGATGCAACGGCTCATCATGGTGTGCGGTAAAGTTTTCTATAAACGGCAAAGGTTCAGGCTCAAAAAATATAACAATATCATCCATCATTGGCTCTGAAAAATAATCATTGGGGTTGTCTCCGAAATCCTCAAAGGGCGGAAACATTTCTTCCTCAAATACCTCTATGATAGTAAATTGTTCTTCAAAGCCGTGAGTGTCGTGGTGATCGTGTATGAATATACCTGTTGCAAACTGTTCTTGCTCATCTATAAAACCATAATCAACCTGCTCATCATCAAAGAAAGCCACTGAATCCTCTTGTCTGTAGCCTGCACAGAAAGGCGCATACTGTGGGTCGTTATCACATTCCTGTTGGTCAAATGCCTGCCAATAATTAGGGCATGATTCACTATAAAGATCAGTGATGTTGCATTGCTGTGTCAAAAAAGCATCAGCATATCCTGTACAGCTAGAATCATTTAACGGGTCACTGCAGTCCACACCATTACCGCTACCTGAGCCGTATAAAGAACCACCGTTCTCTAATGTCGTGTTTATTGCTGTGTTATTCCAGTTCGTGTTTACGCAAGCACTAGAGTTTGTAGTGCCGGTAGAACATTCATCATGGTAATAATAGGTGTATGAGTTATTTTTGTTAGAGCCTACCTCACCTATAAGCACATCATGGTTGATAATGTTTAATGCGCCGTAGCGTATGTCAAAAGAGTTGTTGTTCCAAAGTATTATCTCAAAGCTGTTATCTGTATTGCTTCTGTTGTACTCCCTCATGTCGTACCAACCGAAGATCATCTTGCTGTTATCACCCCAAGATTTCATACGAGAGTTATTATCTCTAATTAAGTCTGTCCAAAAAGGGTATATGGTGTAAGTGTGCTGTCCGTTAATAGGGTCAGGAGTATAGTCATTACAATAGCTACCACTATTACCAAAATGGAGACATCCATTCGTTGCCATCCTAGCCTGCGTAAATGTAGAGCCGTAGAAAGTAAAATTAAAAGAAAGGTCAATTGCAGGGCTAATGCCATCATCTACTACCTCGTAAGCTAACTCGCCCTCAAAGTTGTTGGCGTTTGTTTGCAGGTGGTATAAATCCTGTCCTGCTTCATAAGTGTACTGTCCATATACACTAAATGATAGCAGACTAGCTACTGCGTAGCATAGAATTCGTTTCGGCATTGTTTAGTGGTCTTAGTTTTTCTTGTGTAAGTTTTTTTGACTAAACCGACAACATCTTTATTAATCTTGGTTCTGTTTGGGTTAGTCTCATGTGTACATTTAGCTATGTATTCTTTTTCAGCATCATCTACATCAGGTCTTTTGGATTTATTTTTATCCCACTCTGCTTTTGCTTCTTTGCCTATCTTTCCCTCGTAAGGGCAAGGTGTGCCTGCCATTGACATAGCTTTAAACACTCTTTCGTCTTGGCATAGCAAGGCTACTGATGCCACTTTCATACCCATGTCATAGAGATACTTAGATAGTTTAAGCCTTTCACAGTTTTGATCTGTGATTGTTTTACCGCCTGAGAAACCAAAGACCTGCCCTTGAAATGCGCCTGATACACCAGTAGTACATAAATCCTGTGAATAAGACATTATTGATGGCGCAATAGCAGATGCAGGCGGTGCTTCTGATTTTATATTTTGGTTTATGGTTTGCGTACTATTGGACTCATTTATGTTCCGATTTGTGTTATCAGATTTAGTGTTGTTATTGTTTTGGTTAACATTATTAGTTGACACATTAGATTCAGATTCAGATTTATTAATGTTCGTGTTCTGATTGGTGTTGTTAGATGTGCTGTTGTTTGTGTTATTAACATTCTGATTAACCGTAGAATTTACGGTTGAATTAGATGTTGATGTGTTCACATTATTATTGGTGTTAGTGTTATTTGATCTGGATGTTGCCGTTGAGGTATTAACATTGACATTATTGTTCGTGTTGACATTCGTATTGTTATTCGTGTTTGTCGCTGAAGTTGTCGTGGTATTGGTATTTACATTCGTGTTCGTATTATTGTTCGTATTCGTGGCAGTTGAAGTATTTGTGTTCGTATTTGTGTTCGTGTTGGAATTAGTATTGGTGGTTGTTGTGGTGTTGACCGTGTCAAGACTGTTGTTCTCACAATACTGCGAACCATTCACACAAGCCGTGCCTGATTGTTGGTTTGACTGAGCATTAACATTAATTGAAAAGCCAGCCACCAGTGTTATAAGAAACATTAGTGCAGCCCACACAAGAATGTTATCGTGTTTTTTTTGTTCTCTATCGTTCATAAGAAATCCTATGAAACTACAGCATTGCTATTTTATGTCTAATCTTAGAACAGTTTTGTAAATCGTATCATAAGAGTATCTATTAAGTTAGAAATTCTGTATAATTTTGTTGTTGTAGGTTCATGCTCTTACTGCATGTTTCAAGAAGTCCCTTCCCCTAAAAAGGTAATGGTGATTCTTCATTCTTAAAAGACCCCTTTAGTTAGGGGTTTTTTTTATTTATCCTCTTCTCCTTTGAAACCTTTGCTTTGTCCAGTCTTACCCGAATAAACACCAAACACCACACCCATAGCACCTACAACCACAGACACTAATGCTGATTGTTCTAGGTTGGGCTCGGGCAAATTCATAAACCATATGACTGACTCATACATAAGGTAGATGTAAACCACCACAAAGATTCTAGGGAATATGCGCCATGAGTCCACTGCCCTTGCTAGATGTATGACCTTCTGCCAAGGGTTCACATTGGTGGCATCTTCCAGTTCTCTGATTTTATCTTTAAGCTGACCGATTTCTTCTATCATAGCCATGAACTTTTGCAAATCCA
>JAAHTH010001116.1_pt1 | contig 24356 bp, 41 predicted proteins | sample 6116091 | NCBI WGS metagenome assembly JAAHTH01 (sample SAMN13939990, study PRJNA603662) | sponge metagenome | isolation source: marine sponge | host: Mycale hentscheli | place: New Zealand | collected 2006
CTCCTATAAGTTATTGTGGTTTAGCCATTAGTAGCCATATGATTGAAAAAGGATTATATTTAGCACCATATATACCATTAGGTTGATAGTAACAACCTAGTTCCTCAATCCAATTACTATCACTGTATCTACCATATTCATTTTTAAAATACTCTCGTATAGTTTCGTTCCTATCTTCTTTGTTTTCCCAATCTTGTAAATGAACTTTGAGCATTGTGAGTGTAGGTTTTAAACTATCAAAGAAATCTAGCTGTTCCAAATCACGCACCCTTTGTGTCTTGTGTATTATTATCTGACCAAATTCCTTATCATACTGTCTAAAATCTCTACAACTATTATTCTCTGCATAAAGTATATCTTCGCCATTAGGTATTTTATAATCGCCTTGATGTTCATAAGCCTCACCAACTATCCAACCACCACTATGAGTTATACCAATCGCAGTAAACTTATTATCAAGTTCTGCTTTGACTTCCTTATACATAGAATGAACTCTATCACTAAATTTTTCAGTTTCTTTAAACTTCTGTGTATAATGTTCATTAGTAGCATGGGATATAGAATTTTTACTACCATACAAACTATTTAATATTTCACTCAACTTGTCTTTGTTATCATAAGTTAAATCACTTATAGCCGATTGATGATTTGATATAGCTTTAGATAAAGATACACCCTCAACTCTAAAATCCTTTAACATATCTTGAGTGTCAAGTTTCATAGCTAGGTAGGTATCTCTGCTACTTAGCGGTTTCCATTTCTTTCGTCTCAATGTTTTTAAGACTTGCGATACTTTGTTTGAACTAATGGTATATCTATCCCAAGTATCTTTACCTCTGTCTTTAATATGATAGTTAGCTTGAAAACAAAAGTTATTTTTATGGTCAACATATACAACAGCTTGAGGTATGCCTTGATAGTCTAATACAAATCCCTCTTCATATTGAAAGTTTAACTCACTCTGACGATTTTCAAATTTCTTAAAGTCTTCGTCTAGTTTAGGATTAAAGTTAACATCATTAAGTTTGTCATAGTTCTTCAAACCAACATTGTCGTAGATTCCAACAAACCCTCTGTGCCAATTAAAATCATATCTATATTTGTTTATCATAAGTCTTTGACTTACACGCAGGTCATACTTGTAACATAAGTCTTTTACCATAGGAAAAACTTTACTCTCATTCAGACTTTGTTCCAGCTCTGCTGTGTGCATATTGTCGTCTATGTATTTATTCATAATTGTTTACTCCAATTTTTATTTTTAATATTAGTTTCTGTTGGTTTACTTTCATAGATACCAACTGCCATAATTTCAACACGACTTGGCTCTCCCCAAGTGTAATGATTCTGCACTAAACTCTCTGCCTCTTCATTACTATTAGCCATTACAGAAATCGGCTTATAGTGTTGCGTAATGTATACTTCGTACTTTTTTTTCTCATCATTCATAATTTTTACCTCGTAGTTTGCGATTTAAGGCACTTAAAAAAACTTTCGCTTATCATAGTACCCCCAAAAATGTAGTGATTTCACTACAATACTTAACTGAACTTAGATAGTATGTCATCAATACCTTGCTTAACTTCTGCCCTAGTGCTATCACTATCTCTTAGTAGTTCAGTAGATACTCCACTCATTACTTTTTCTATGTCATTAGCAACATTAGATAAGTTACTGTCGTTAGAGGGATTAAAGTCTTTGGTAGTTTTTACCCAATCTTTAATCTCATTGAATAACTTTTCTTTAATAGGTTTTTTCTTATAAGTAGTATTACCATTCTTATCTACTTTTTTATCCTCATCAATGTTAGAAGATAACCTACTCAAGAAGTCTACTATCCTTACTTTTTGTTGCGTAAGTACCTTATTCACAATATCATTCGCTTGTTGTTGATACTCTGCTTTCAAGTCATCTGCTGTATCTTGCGATACTTGACATCTGAAATCGTGGCTCGGTACTTCTGCCACATACAATCGCATATTGAACTTATGTCGTAGTTCTTCAACACTTGGATAGTCATTCTTGTCAAACATATCACCTTGTTTAAATGCCTCATCACTTACAAGAGTTTGATAGTTCTCAAAGAAGTCCTCTACTGCTGTAGTAAACTCACTCTCATACTTCTCGTACTCTGCTTTGAACTTTTCAAGGTCAACTGTTGGTAATAAGTTTTGTGTTTTATTCCAACTGTAAGTAGACTCTTTCGCCCATTTATGTATCAACTGTCGTAACTTCACAATCCTGTGATGTTTAGGATTTTTAGCAAAGAGATACTTGGTAAACTTACCTGTACCTAACTCTGCTTTTTTCATAGTGGTTACTTCATCAGAGATACCCCTGTCTTGCTTAGTCGCAGTCCATACATTCACATCAACTGACACTAGCATACTTGATGTAGCCAATGACACAATGTGTTCTGGTTGCTGTAGCTCGTAACTTTCAGTCGTTACATTACTCTCTTTTAGTCGCATAGTTTTTCTCCCATTTGTTTTTCAATTTTATCTATCTCTTCCCATACATTTCCAATACATTCTTGTATGTCTTTACCCTCATCACTATCAAATACATAATCTGGTAAAGCATAATCAAGTTTACTCATAGCCTCTCTTAAAGACGAATGTCTTTTGTTTTCTTCTGTCATAGTTTTTACTCCATAGTTTAAATTAATTAATCATACTGAACTACCCTACTTCCAGTAGTTCCCTTAAAGTCTTTCCTGTCTGTTACAATATATAGTGTAGGTGTAGACATATTCCATTGAATATCGTGTTCCACCCAACCGTCAGTAAACACAATGATTGCGTCAGTTTTTATCTGTTCCTTGATAATGTATTCACTCACACAAGATAGTCTAGTGCCACCACCGCCCTCCACTTTAAGTAACTTATGTAAGTCTTGGTATTGGTCTGGTCTAAATACTTGCTCACTACATACCTCATAATCCCACCATAGTATTCGTATTAAGTCTGGTGTAACTGTGTCTACGATACTCTGCAACTCGGTAGCAAAGATTGTCAGTTCTTCTTGACCAATACTTCCAGATGTATCACATGCAATCACTAGCTCACCCACACTTTCGTTTTCCATAGAGGGTAGATACAAGTCATTAGGTAGCATTCGCTTGTTAAACTTTCGCCAAGTGAACTCATCATTACCCCTACAGGTTGATGATATAAACTCTCTCATCACTTCTCGCCAATCAATCTTCGGCTCAAAGAGTTCGTCAATGGCTCTAGGTATCTTGCCACCAACTTTCCCAGCAAGTATGCTACCCTCTTTGAGTGCATTCTCAATCTTCTGTGTCATCTCTTTCTGCTCTTGAGGTGTCATCTCTTGACCGCTACCCTCAAAGTCATGCTCATCAAGAGTATCAAGATTTGTAGTGAGTTCACTACAATTTTCGTCTGAGTTATCTTGCTTTTCCATATCTTTAAGTATCTCGTTGACTGACCAATTGTGATACTTCTCTTCATACAAGCAACCCTCTGGCAGTTCACATAGAGTCTTATCGTCCAAGTGATTGATAACATCATTGACTACATAGTCAGCACACACATTCATATTGTGTGGATTTTTGCGGTACTCTTTCTTAAATCTACCTACATGATTAAGTGCCACATGTAAGTTCTCATGCAATATCAATGCTCGTAACTCCAAGTCTGATAGTCCCTCAATAAACTTTCTACCATAGTATTTATTAAAGCCATCAGTCTTAGCAGTTGGACAATCCTCAACTACCTCTGACTCACCCAACATCATCACTCCACTATACAGAGCAGTTTCTGGGTGTTTCATCAAAGCAATATGAGCTTTCTTAATTCTATCCTCAGGGGATAGCTTATGTATGGTCATAGTATTTCTCCTGTCATAGTTACATTATGTTAAAGTTATCCACCGCCCAGTCTGCTATCTCTTTGTTACCTCTAGCAATCTTGACTGTGCGTGTATTTCTCATCATCATAGTAAAGAAGATAGCTTGTATCTCGCTACTCTTAATTCTATTGATGTATTTCATAAATGCTGTCAAGTCGCTTTGCTGTTTGATTTTATCAACAGCTTGGAACATCAACATCAGTTGAGCAGAAATACTATCTGGCATGTTGGTTGTTTCTGGTTTCTCAAGTATCTCAGTAAAGGTTGGTAGCTCTTTCTCAAGTCGCAAGAATGCTGACATATCTGCACTCGCACTCGCACCAATCGTACCACTCAATGCCACCATAGTTGCATTGTCGCCTAGCTTATCCCTGTTATCCACAATCACACTAGCTTTTTCTAGTGAACGAGGACTGACAAAGGACAATACAGGTTTCTTAGGATTGAAGATGTATGGATTATCTTCCTGTCCACTATCCCTGTAACTTGCAAGGACTCTAGGAAAGGTATGCACAAAGGCTCGTATCAAAGGACTTACTCCATTTTCAGTCGCCCACACTAGCCAATCTTCTACATTTGGTTTTTCCATTTCCAATATACACACTCTGTTACCAGCATGTGCTAACATAGTGTCGCCCAAACCGTCAGCTTGATTGTTTGATGTACCAAATACAAGACTGCCTTTCGGTAAAGGTGTATCGCCTACTGTTCTCTCAAGCATAAGTCTAGTAAAGATAACTTGCAGTAGCTTAGGTGATTTCATAAACTCATCTAGCAGTATAACTTTAGGTCTATCGCTATCAAGTTTAAACAATGAGCCAACATAACTCTCCAATGTTTTAGTATCATGGTTTGGAATAGTCATAGCAATATCTGACATATCCTTGACTGGACAATCTACATAGATGTAATCGTATTTATCCCCTAGTTTTTTCTCAATCGCTTTGAGTAGGCTAGTTTTACCACACCCAGCTTCACTCTGTATGATTGGTGTTAGAGTTTCTGCGATAGTAGGTATCAAAGTCTCTAACTCTTTTATGGTTACTCTCTGTTGCATAGTTTTTACTCCTGTGGTTTCCCACTATTTGAGGCATATCTGCCTGTTCGGTTTTCTAAGTCTTTCATATCTTGGTGTTGCAGTATCATTAGTAATCCAATAGCTGTTACTATCAATCCTAATGCAAACCCTATTACAAACATCATCATAGTTTTTACTCCTTTGGTTTCTGTAGTGAAATCACTACAATTATTCAATTAATTTATTGTCTGGGTCAAACTTAACATCTGTGGTTTCAATATAAGGTGTTGATATATAAGCCAAGTCGTACCCATACGCACCATAGCACTCTTCTACTACATCATTAGTCTCTTCACCTACTCGTAGAAAACAAGCCGACATGCCAAACTTATCGTCATCGCAGTAATGACTTGCTAAACCAATAATATGATTATAACTCTTTACCCATTCATCTGTGTCATACCACTTGACATCATCAAACCGCACATATAAAGAGCAGTTTTTCATATCAATACCCTCTTCATTGCCAACCCCCTCACCATTTTTACCATTCGTAAGGTCTCTCATAGCCATATCACATTTAGAGTTAGCTTTAAGTTCACCGATAAATAAGTGCCAATTTCTGATACTTTCCTCATCTTCATGGTCGTCCATTTGTACAGCTATACAAACTTCACTACGATAACCCATTATAACCCCCCTACTCTATGCATATAGAGTCCTACTCCACAAGACACCATAACCAATAAAGGTATGAGTACAAGTATCGTTAGTTTTAAATACAATATAAATTCATTCATTCGACACCCCCTCTCGTTCTTCGGCTTTCCTGTCTACAAGTTCAAGCATAGCTCCGTCAATATCAGTCGTAATATCTACCCCATACTTCTCGCACATATTACAAAACTCGTTGACTGAAAGTTCGCCTAGTTGTGTGAATATATCTTCTTTTACTTCATCATTATTAAAATTACTCATCTCTCACTACCTCTCTATATAGTTTATTTACATACTTCCTACGATACATACAGTTATTATCAATACAAAACTGTATGAACTTCTTGTTTAATCGTGCCACTTTCATAGTCTTTTTATCTCTAAGTATAGCTCTCATAAACACTTCCTTTGCTATTGTGTCTTGCTGTTGCATACGCACCACAGCATAATTTATATCATCATGTGTTGTCATCATTTGTATCTCTCCCTTAGTAATGATTTATCGCTAACTACGACATAATTTGATTTGTGCATTGGTACAATCGTATGCTTTACTTTTAGAGCTTGATATTCGCCACACTCCATGCAGACATCATACCCAGCTTGTAATCTTTTCTTACTGTATGGACTCCCACAGTCAGAGCAGATTGGTTTCATAGTTTTACTCATCATCTACCTCCAATGGTATTACTTTATCGTATACACTCAAGGTATACCCTAATTGTTCTAGGTCTTTATTTAAGAAATGGCTACATATACTTCTTTCAAAATCGGTAGTACATAAGCTTAATGCCTCATATACTTCTTTTTGTAATTTATTTATTTTACTCATAGTTTTTACTCCTGTGTTTTTGTAGTGGTATCACTACATTTATTATCGTGTTAAGAACGCAACTTCTTGCTTTGCTTTGCGTTCCATGTATCTCATCATAGAGCCACAGTTGATGTACTCTTTCATCTCTTCAGTAGTATTTAACCAACATTCAACCGCCTCACTAGGTCTACAATCTGATTGGTGTCTAGTGGTTGAAGATGAATACTTATCTTTACTCCCTACCCATATCCCAGCTTGATAGTCATAGATATACATAGGGAAGTGATAGCCGTAACTGAATACGACATACAGCTTATCTTCATATTGTACTTTATTTTCTGCAAAGGTATTGCTACCCTCAAACTCTTTTAGTTCATCAACATATTGTCTTGCGTTTTTGTTTGCTACTTTCATAGTTTTTACTCCCGTTGTTTAGTTATATTTGAATTTCCATAGTAGAGCCATAAGGTCAAACTTCTCAAAGTCTACATCTGGATAGTAGTCTTGTAGTTTTTCCTTGAGCTTACGGTACTCTGTAATTTCTGATTTATCGTAGTCCATATCTTCTTCCGACTCCCAACTCCAGTTACATTCATCAGCTAACATTTGCATGATTGCTAGTATTGCTGATATATCATTAGAGTTTAAATCCAATTCCCAAATCTCTCCGATATGGTGTGTGTCAAATGCTTTTACTGTCATAGTTTTTACTCCTGTTTTCTGTAGTGATTTCACTACAATTAGTTAGTATTAGCGTGATAAATTATGTATGTTTTTATCACTATAACTATTATACTACTATACATATAATATGTCAAGTTACATGTGGTCTTTATGTAAAAAAGTCGTACGACAAAAGTACCTTATGGCAGGATAAAAAGATATGTACTGTGCGTACATGTATTCGTGATACACTTAATTTACGGGTAGCGTAGACAGTCTATGTTATTCTCACTATATAAATCTCACTATCATACAAAACTATTTGCTAAGGGGGATTTTGAGGGACTAGCTATTTTATTGTAGTCCATAACGCACAGCGATAGATAATTAAGAGGCTTTAGCATCTCAGCCCCAGCCCACTTACTGTACATATTATGGTGTAAACTTTACCTTTAGAAAAACATAGTGGGAAGCCCTCCTGAGCGTTAGTGTACTTTGTGGGGTGAGTGGTCGTTTTCTTTCAAGTGTATAACTCCTTGTTTTTGTAGTGATATCACTACAGTTCACGGTTCACTAAGGGGTTAACTTTACTAATGGAACCAGAACTGGACTTATAGTCTTATGTAAAGTAAACTTAAGTGATTGTAATTATTAGTATTACTATAGTTATATTATATTATATATTATGTTATTTTACTTATTTTTTTAGCGGTTCATAAGTTCACTCTTTTTTTATAGGACAATACCTTTCTGCCATAAATTATTACACCGCAAAAACAAGACGAAAGACCACAGAAAAACCAGAAGTTATATCCTATTTTAAAAAAGTGTGAACTTATGAACTTTATAACAATATCAAATACTTAAGTGTGAACCAAAAGTTGAACCGAAGAGAACCAAATCGTGAACTTTAACTTTAGTCAGAGAACTGGTGATGTTAAAAACTGGTTACTATGTAACTGGTACTATAATAAAAAAAATTAAGGTTTACATATAATAAAGAAAACTAAAGTTTACATATAAAAAAATTTGGCGAAAAATTTAAGCCAAAAAAAATCCCCTCAAAATTTCTGAGGGGACTAAATAAACCTCCTTGTTTTTCTAATGAAACTTTATAACATTTTCTGGATATCCTCAAAGGTGTAGTTGGAGTTATCCATTTCAAGAAATTCTTCTGCAAGTTTTTTAAGTTTGCCTTGTCCTAATATACTTTCCTGAAGACTAACTTTCACCTCATTAGACTTTCCCTTGTTGCCTATGGTTTTATGCTGTTGAGCCAATCCCTTTGCTACCTGCTCAAAAGCTTTGAGGGTAATTTTATTATTAACCTCAACCTCAACTTTTTCAGTTTCTGGACTGTTTACCGCTTTTAAGTCCGCTCTAAAATCCGCCCATTTATCCTTAATATTGGTATCAAGATTTCGCATAAAACCTAGCGGAGCTTTATTACTCCTAAAATAATTAGCCACATCTGCGTTATAATCTTTTTTCAATTGTGGGCCATCTTTCAAGCAATCCTCAACATCAAAATTGTAAGTTTCATCTCCAATTTTTATACCTTTAAGACTAATTTTCTTTTTGGCTAAAAATTTTAAAATAAAACCTAAATATATTTTTGCATGGATTTTTGGAAAAGCGGTTTTAACTTGGCCAAAAGTAGAGCAATTTTTTAACTTAGGCTCAAAGTCGTCAAGCTGTTTAGCTTGTTTTATCTGTTGAGACTGTATATCTTGCCCTTTTTCATTTAAGTCAAACCATTTACCTATAACATTTACTATATTTATTTCATTAACTTTCATAATATTATCTCTCATTTTTAAGTTTAAAATTATTGTAGTGATATCACCACAATTCCCGCTGTCATAAAATATCTATCACAGTTAATAATCAGTTTACACTAATTTAAGAATATGTACAGTTATATATGACTTTTTTTTAAAAGTAATCATATCAATAACTTAGAGCTGTTTTTGTAGTGAAATCACTACAATTCTTAAATGTTTCATGTGAAACAATCCAGAAATACTTAAGCATATAATCATATTCTAATATACCCACATACCCCCCATGTCCCACTAAATACATAACGCATACAGTATGTGTATACATAGTAATTTACTCAAATAATCAGAAGAATATGTAAAGCCAAAGACCTACCCTCGTTATATGTAAAGTAGCCCCCTTATGAATTAAAAAGGCAAATCAAAAAAATTTTCTGCAAAATTTTCAAAAACCAAGGTATACTGGTTGAAGCCATAAAGCATGGGAAAAAAGCTTACCTAGATATCAACACAGGAGGCAACATGTATTTGATTGCAAAGATAATGGCAGCCCACCCACACCGTAAGATTAACGGACAGTATAGAAGGTTATACTATCGTGGAGTGATGCCACATAAACTATAGACAAAAAAACCCCCAACACTAGGTTAGGGGAAAAAAGTAATGACAATAACTCGAGGCGTTGAGTTGATTAGGAGTCATTACATAGGGGTTAATCTATAATCTCCAATTCGTACATCTCTACTATACAAGACTTTAGTATTAAGTCCAGCCCACCCCAACCGCCATCAGAAGTGTAAGTGTTGCATAATTTCACACACTCTTTATCTTGATGCAGTAGGTAGCCAATACTGTAGGCTAGTATATGTTTTTCTTTGGTTATCTCTTCCACACTTTGCCACGAAGCATTCCCTGTGTGGTCTTTCCAGACTACGATAAATAAAGGATAGTTTGGTTTTTTATTCGTTTTCATCTTCTACGACAACCAGATGAGGTTTAGACTTAGGTTTGTCTATAGAAAGTTCGCCTTCTAACATTAGCTGCTTTATCATTCTTAAGTTTTTTAGTATGTCGTTAGGGTGTACTTCAATTTGAGTTAAACCATTTAAGTCTGTGTAGATAATTTGGGCTTCTGGTTCAGCTAAAAGTTTTTTGTTGTATAAGCTATAGTATGCGTTTTCAAATTTCTTTTTGACAGGTCTTGACAATCCCAAATAGTAGTATATAAATTGGTCTTGTTCTTCTTGGGTTTCTACATCAAATAAATCTAGATGTAAAACTCCCTCTTTGTTTAAATCCATTCTCATAATAAATCCTCATAGTATTTTGTTGTCAACACTTATATTATATATTATACTCAGATTAAGTAAAGTAAGCTGCAATTAATGTACATAGGTGTAAACAGCGACACATGCAAGATAATTCTGAACATCCAGTTATTATACCTCATATTGAAGACAATATTGAATTGCCTAAGAATGCCCGTGAGGCCTTACCCGACATGTCTCCCGAACAAGAGCTCAGTATGAGGTCTAATACCGTTAAGCTTATATCAGACTTAGCAGGTGAAACGATAGAACCATCACAAGATAATATGGAAGAAGCTGAAGAAGTTGCTAAACAAATGATGGTAAACCCTGAGTTAAAACCAGATTTTGGTACTTACCCTAATGAAACGATAGCCTATCTTGCTGGTATGGTGGCACAAACTAGCCATATGGTAGCTAAAGACCTGGCGGATATAAAGCTTACTGTACTAAATGGTCTACTCCAAGAAGCAACTCTAGCAAAATCATCACGAGAACGCATAGCTGCATTCAAAGCAGTAGGTGAAATAGACGGAGTTGACGCATTCAAGAGAAAAACTGAGGTAACTCACATAACTAAGTCAGGTGATGAGCTAGAAAAAGAGCTATTAGCTACCATTAACGAACTAAAAGGCAAAGTCATTCACACTAAAGAAGTGGTTGAAGTAGAAGACATTGAGGTAGATGATGATTAGCCCTAAAGATTTAGAGTTATTAGAACAAGCACTCCCTCAGATGAGCGAAACAGAGAGACAACGCAACTTAAAATTACTATTAGACTACAAAAAAGAGCTTGTTAAGCAAGCTGGTGGTAAAACTTTCTTAGAATTTATTAAACACGTCTATCCAGACTACAAAGTAGGAGCACATCATGCAAAACTTGCTAAATTATTTGAGGAAATCGCAGAAGGAAAGCGTAAACGGGTCATTGTTAACATCGCACCACGTCATGGGAAGAGTGAGCTCATATCTTATCTCGCTCCTGCGTGGTTTTTGGGAAAACACCCAGCCAAAAAGGTTATCATGGCTTCGCACACTGCAGATTTGGCGGTTAACTTTGGTCGTAGAGTTAGAAATTTGGTTGGTTCGGACTCGTACAAAGATATATTCCCAGATGTCTCGCTCCAAGCAGACTCTAAGTCAGCGTCCCGTTGGGGTACAAACTTTAATGGCGAGTATTTTGCTATTGGGGTTGGTGGTGCCTTGGCTGGTCGTGGTGCCGACTTATTCATTATTGACGACCCTCACTCGGAGCAAGACGCTAAGTTAGGAAAACCCGATGTTTTTCTACCCGCATGGGAATGGTTCCAATCAGGACCACTACAACGTTTAATGCCAGGTGGTGCTATCATTGTGGTGATGACTCGTTGGTCTAAATTAGACTTAACAGGGCAGATTGTTAATCAAATGATAAAGAATGATGAAGTAGACAACTGGGAAGTGGTAGAGTTTCCAGCTATCTTAGAAGAAGATGGAGAAGAAGTACCATTGTGGCCTGAGTTCTGGCCATTAAAAGAATTACAGTCTAGACGTGCGGCATTAGACATAAGGTATTGGAACGCACAGTATTTACAAAACCCCACATCAGAAGAAGGGGCACTTATTAAGAGAGAATGGTGGAATATGTGGGAAGGAGAGAACCCACCCAGCTGTGAATTTATTATAATGACGCTTGACGCTGCTCAAGAAGCCAACAACCGTGCTGACTACAACGCCCTGACTACATGGGGTGTATTTATGAACGAAGAAACTAACAATTATAACATTATTCTTTTAGATGCAATTAAAAGAAGACTAGAGTTTCCAGAACTCAAAGAGTTATGTCTTGAAGAGTATAAAGCATGGGAACCAGACTCATTTGTAGTGGAGAAAAAATCAAACGGAGCTGCACTTTACCAAGAGTTTAGACGTATGGGTATTCCTGTAGGAGAGTTTACACCAGGCAAAGGACAGGATAAAATTAGTAGAGTGAACGCTGTATCTGATTTATTTAATTCAGGCATAGTATGGGCACCAGATAGAAGATGGGCACATGAAGTGATTGAAGAATGTAATGATTTTCCATCAGGTGCGAATGATGACCTAGTAGATGCGACAACGCTTGCCTTAATGAGATTTAGGCAGGGCGGATTTATTAGGTTGCCTAGTGACGAAGAAGATGACATTCGAAGTTTAAGAAGGTACAATCAGAAACGTCTGTATGTTATTTAACAACGGAGATAATTATGTTATACCAATTTATAAGAGAGAAACTTAAGTGGTTAAGAAAAATTCACACTAAATACAATTTAATAATAAATGTAGCATTAGTAGTGCTAGTAATCATTTGTATACTATAGGAAAAAATTATGGCAGATGTTGATAAGGGTTTATACGAAGCTCCTAAAAGTATGGAAGAATTGGCTCAGAACGAGCCTGATTTAGAAATTGAAATTGTAGACCCTGATGAAGTCAACATTAGTGTTGATGGTATGGAAATTAATATTGACCCCGACCGTATGGAAGATGATGAATTTAATCTTAACCTTGCGGAAGAAATGGAAGATGATTTACTTGGGGAATTAGCAGACGATTTAATAGAGGATTACACAGGTGATGTAAACTCAAGAAAAGATTGGTTAGATACTTATGTTGATGGCTTAGACCTTTTAGGTTTAAAACTAGAAGACAGAAGTGAACCGTGGGAAGGAGCATGTAATGTCTATCACCCACTACTAACAGAAACTCTTGTCAAGTTCCAAGCAGAAACTATGACAGAAACATTCCCAGCTTCAGGTCCAGTAAAGACACAAATCATTGGTAAAGAAACTGAGGAGTGTAAAGACGCAGCGGCTCGTGTACAAGAGAACATGAATTATCAGTTGACTGAAAAGATGACTGAGTATAGACCCGAACACGAAAGAATGTTATGGGGTTTAGGTCTTGCAGGTAACGCATTTAAGAAAGTTTATTACGACCCTAACTTAGAACGCCAAGTGTCTATGTATATTCCTGCAGAAGATATAGTTGTGCCTTACGGTGCATCTGATTTAGAAAGTGCAGAAAGAGTTACTCATGTAATGCGTAAGACACAAAATGAGTTACGTAAATTACAAGTAGCAGGATTCTATAAAGATGTAGACTTAGGTGAACCAACTTATGACTTAGATGATGTAGAGAAAAAGATAGCCGAGAAGATGGGCTTTAGTGCTACAACTGACAGTCGTTGGAAAATATTAGAGATGCATGTTGACCTTGATTTAGAAGGTTACGAAGATGAACAAGATGGAGAGAAAACAGGTATAGCATTACCTTATGTAGTAACTATAGAAAAGTCTACAAATACAGTTTTATCTATTAGACGTAACTGGAGTCAAGACGATAAGACCAGACAAAAACGTCAGCACTTTGTGCACTATGGTTATGTCCCTGGTTTTGGTTTTTACCACTTTGGTTTGATACACCTAATAGGTGCGTTTGCTAAATCAGGTACTATGATATTAAGACAACTTGTAGATGCAGGTACACTATCTAATCTACCAGGTGGGTTTAAGTCTAGAGGCTTACGTATCAAAGGTGATGAAACACCAATATCCCCTGCTGAGTTTAGAGATGTAGATGTACCATCAGGTAGTATTAGAGATAATATATTACCACTCCCTTATAAAGAACCAAGTCAAGTTCTTAATCAACTAATGAATCAAATTATTGATGAGGGTAGAAGATTTGCTAGTGCGGCTGATTTAAAAGTCTCTGACATGTCAGCTAATGCTCCTGTAGGAACAACACTTGCTATCTTAGAAAGAACACTAAAAGTTATGTCTGCAGTTCAAGCTCGTATTCATTATTCAATGCGACAAGAGTTAAGATTACTAAAAGGTATTATTAAAGACTTTACTCCAGAGGATTATGCATATACTCCTGAGACAGGTTCAAGGGAAGCTAAACAAAGTGATTATGATAAGGTAGAAGTTATACCTGTCAGTGACCCTAACGCTGCAACTATGTCACAAAAAGTAGTTCAGTACCAAGCGGTTATGCAGTTAGCACAACAGAACCCAGATATCTACGATATGATAGAGCTTAATCGTCAGATGTTGGATGTACTTGGTGTTAAGAACGCAAATAAATTAATACCACAGAAAGATAATATGAAACCTATGAATCCTGTTACTGAAAACATGAATATTATGAACAGTAAACCTGTGAAAGCATTTATCTATCAAGATTCAGAAGCTCATATTAAAACTCATATGTCATTTATAAAAGACCCTATCGTAGGTGAAATGATAGGACAGAGTCCAAACGCTACGAAAATTTATTCTGCTATGGAAGCACATATTGCAGAACATATTGCGTTTGCATATAGACAGAAACTTGAAGAAGAACTCGGAGCTCCACTACCTCCACCAGAAGAAGCTTTACCAGAGGATGTGGAAGTTGAATTATCTAGACTTGTTGCTAAAGCAAGCGAGCAGTTATTACAGAAAAATATGACTGAAGCTCAACAGAAAGAACAACAGCAACAACAGCAAGACCCACTAATACAAATACAACAACAAGAGCTACAAATTAAACAAATGGAAGCTCAAGCAAAAGCTAAGAAAATGACAGATGACTCTGCTATAGATGCAGCAAGACTTCAGTTAGAGAAAGCAAAAATGGAGTCACAAGAAAGAATCGCTGGTGCCAAGATTGGTGCTGACGCAGTCAACCAACAAAAAGAGTTGGATGCAAAAGAATTTATGGAAGGCACTAAGTTAGGTGCTGAAGCCGTAAAGCAACAGAAGGAACGTAATAATACGCAAACTTAAAAACAGGAGAGAGAAATGGACGAAACGTTAAAAGTTCTCGCTAGTCAATTAGGCGAGGAAGAGCAACGCATGAAAGACGATATGGCACAAGGTAGAGCCGAAGAGTACGCACAATACATGCACGCATGTGGTGTTATCAGAGGCTTTCAAGTAGCTCAAGGTCTTATTGCTTCTATGATGAGAAATATGGAGGAAGACGATGAGTGAAATACAAACCCCAAATAAAGAAATAGTATCAGCATCAGGTGCACCAATAAATCCACCACAAACAGATGTTGAAGAAAGTAAACCTGCTCAATTACCTGATGTTAAAGGCTACCGCATATTATGTGCAGTTCCTCAAGTAGAAGACTCATACAAAGGTGGGATACTTAAATCAGATAAAGCAAAGGATATTGAAGAACATTCAACAGTTGTTTTATTTGTGATGAAATTAGGAGACACAGCTTATAAAGATGAAGACCGTTTCCCAACAGGTCCTTGGTGTAAAGAAGGAGACTTCGTTATAACTAGGGCATATTCTGGAACTCGAATCAAAATTTTTGGTAATGAGTTTCGCATTATTAATGACGACACAGTAGAAGCTGTAGTGGATGACCCACGTGGCTACGAACGTGCATAACATGGAGAGCAAAGATGGCAGAAATAATCAATGAAATTCCTGAAGAGTTAGAAATGGAAGGAGAAGAAGTTGAGGTAAAGGCTGATGCAGCTGAAAAAGTTGCTTCTGAGGAGAAAACAGGTGACGTTGAAGTTGCTGAGAAAGCTCCTAAAAAAGAAGCTAAACCTGAGCAGTTAGAGTTGGATTTTGATATAGAAGTAGAAGATGATACTCCTAAAGCTGACAGAAACAGAGACCCTTTACCTGAGAATATTAAAGAGGAGCTTGAAGCTGATACTTTAGATGAATATTCGGATAGAGTAAAAAACAGAATGGCACAACTTAAAAAAGCTTGGCATGACGAAAGACGTGCTAAAGAAGCTTCTGAAAGACAAAGACAAGAAGCTGAAAGAGTTGCTGCACTTTCTGTGCAAGAAAACCAAAAGCTTAAAGAAACACTTTCAACAGGAGAAGAAGACTATCTTAAGACTCTTCAAGAGAAATATACAGCCGATTTAGCTTTTGCTCAAAGAGAGTACAGAGAAGCTTATGATGCGGGTGATGGTGAAAAGTTAGTAGCAGCTCAAACTAAAATGAACGAGGCTCAATATAAACTAGGACAAGCTCAAGATAGAAAACCTCAATTTACTAAAGAGACTTTACAAACTTCAGAAAATGCGGTATCTTCAGAGCAAGATACAGTTAGACCAACAGCTCCACAACCAGATGCGAGAGCTCTTGCTTGGCAAGAAAAGAACAAATGGTTTGGACAGGACGAAGAGATGACTTCATTGGCATTAGGACTGCATGAAAAATTAGTTAGAAATGGGGTAAACCCATCGTCTGACGAATATTATCGTAGTATTGATAGTACTATGCAAAAACGCTTCCCAGAAAATTTTGGGGGCACTGATACGTTGGAAGAGGCAAAACCTGCCCAACGCAAACCTTCAACTGTAGTTGCTCCAGCAACAAGGTCAACTGGCCCTAAAAAGGTTAGATTGACAAAAACACAATTAGCTTTAGCAAAGAAATTCAAGCTAACACCAGAGCAATATGCACGTGAATTAATTAAAACGGAGAGTACAAATGGATAATAAAGTTAAAAATCGCACAAGTAGAGAAGCAGTAACTCGTGAAGAGACTGAAGTTCGAAATAAACAATGGGAACCTCGTTCAACATTACCAGAAATCAAGCATGAAGCTGGCTGGGCATATCGTTGGGTTCGAGTATCATTGGTGAATGAAGCTGATAATCTAAATGTATCTTCCCGTATGCGTGAAGGCTGGGAGCCTGTGAAACATTCAGACCACCCAGAAGTAAATTTACCAGCAGACCCTAACTCAAGATTCAAAGACGGTATTGAAGTAGGCGGACTGCTATTATGTAAAATGCCACAGGAAATGGTAGACCAGAGAAATGAATATTTTAAGGAAAAAGCTAGAGCTCAGGAACAGGCTGTAGATAACAACCTAATGAGACAGAACGACCCTAGAATGCCGTTATTTTCTGATAAAAAATCTACTGTGACTAAAGGCAAAAGATAATTTTTTAAGGAGATTATATTATGGCATCAACAGCCGCACCTTACGGTCTTAAGCCCGTAAATTTGATTGGTGGACAGCCTTATGCTGGTTCTACTCGTCAAATTAAAATAGCGTCTGGGTATGACACAAACATCTTCAACGGAAGTATTGTATCTATCGTTACAGCAGGAACACTTGAGATAGTAACTACTATTGGTTCTAACTCTTCAGTTTTCCCTGCAGGAACAGTAGGTGTATTCGTTGGATGTTCGTACACAGACCCAAACTCAAAACAGAAGGTTTTCGCTCAGTATTTTCCAGCAAACACAGTAGCATCTGATGCTGTTGGATATGTTGTCGATGACCCTGATGTAGTATTTCAAGTACAAGCTGATGCGTCAGTAGCCCAAGCTGGTCTTGGTGCAAACGCTCCATTAGCTGCAGTACAATCTACATCAACTGGTTCAACTGTGACAGGTAACTCTACAACTGCATTAGATGCGACAGTAGCGACTACTACACAGGGATTCAGAATTGTTGATTTTGTTGACTCACCAAACTCACAAGTAGGCGATGCGTTTACTGATGTGTTAGTGAAGTTCAATATTGCTCAACATTCTTACACTAACGCAACAGGTATATAAAGGAGAATAAAACATGGCAATTTCAAGAGCTCAGTTATTAAAAGAGTTGCTCCCAGGCCTTAATGCTTTATTCGGAATGGAATACAGTCGTTATGGAGAAGAGCACGCTGAAATCTACGAATCTGAAACATCAGAACGTAGTTTCGAAGAAGAAACAAAACTATCTGGTTTTGGACAAGCACCTGTTAAAGACGAAGGTTCAGCCATCGCCTATGACAATGCTCAAGAAGCGTTCACAGCTAGATACAATCACGAAACCATAGCTTTAGGTTTCTCACTAACAGAAGAAGCTGTAGAGGATAACCTTTACGATACTTTATCTGCGAGATACACAAAAGCTTTAGCACGTTCAATGGCTAATACTAAACAAGTAAAAGCTGCGAACATTCTAAACAATGGTTTCTCGGATGCAAATGGTGGAGATGGTAAATCATTATTCGCTACAGACCATCCATTAGTAAACGGTGGTACAAACAACAATACTCAATCAACAGCTGCTGACTTAAACGAGTCATCATTAGAAAATGCGGTTATTCAAATAGCTGCTTGGACTGATGAAAGAGGTTTATTGATTGCTGCGAAACCACGTAAGCTAATTATTCCACCAGCGTTGCAATTTGTTGCTACACGTCTATTAGATACTGACCAAAGAGTCGGTACAGCTGATAACGATATCAACGCATTGAAAAACAACGGTGCAATTCCTGAAGGATATGTTATCAATCATTACTTAACTGATACTGATGGATACTTCCTAACAACAGATGTACCAAATGGTATGAAATACTTTGTAAGAACACCATTAACTACATCTATGGACGGTGACTTCGACACAGGTAATGTAAGATACAAAGCCCGTGAAAGATACTCATTCGGTTTTTCCGACCCATTAGGAATGTGGGGCTCACAAGGTGCTTAATAGGCACACTTGAGAGTGTTCAGTTTTCATAGTTCTGAACACTTACTTTGGAAACCCAGCTAATCTCTCGCTGGGTTTTCTTTTTTCTTTTATTTATTCTCAAAGTAGGTATAATTTACTTATCGGGAAAAACGTAACTTATCTAACTGCCCCCGAACAGACGCATACACGATAGATAAGTTCTAACTTTGTATGGAGATATATAATGGCTACATCAACTTTTTCGGGTCCAGTAGTATCCAAAAATGGATTTATTAACACAGGACCAGGTAATGTCGTAGACGCTGACTCAAGCATAGCTTTAACAGTCGCTTCTCACTCAGGTAAAATTGTACATAATGATGCTGCTGGAGCAGTAACTTACACATTACCAGCACTAAATGCAACAGCAGACGGAGCAAGTTCAGGACCAGGTTCTGATATTGATAGTCTAAATAACATCGGTGCTACATTCACAATAGTTAACTCAATAACAAAAACTGGAGACTTAGTAGTTCAAGTTGCAAACGCAAATGACATTATGACTGGTTCAGCAACAATCGTTGACACAGATACAGATGACAACACAGAAGGTTTTGTAACAGCTTCTACTTCAGATACTATTACATTAAATGGAAGCACAACAGGTGGTGTAACACACGCTACAATTACATGTACAGCTATCAGTTCAACTAAATGGAGTGTTTCAGTTACCACAGGTGGTACTGGAAACTTAGCTACACCTTTTAGTGCAGCAGTTAGTTAATAGGAGAACAATATGAGCAGTAATGGAGATATATGGGCAGTAACCCCTTCCACAAGTGCTACATACTATAGAGCAGCAGCATCCATAGCGGGTGCTGGGGCTCTGACCTTACTCACCGATGACGCAGGCCCTAACGGGGTTGGTTATAAAGTTAGATTTACTTCAGCAGGAGACGACAGTGGAGATACTTTCACTATCGTTGGTATTACTGTGGCTGATGCACTAACAGGAAACTCAACTACAGAAGTTGTCACGGGTGCTGATACTGGCACAGCTGATTCTAGTAATTTTTTTGCTAAAGTTACAAGTATTACAGCTTCAGGTGCTTCAGCAGGTAATGTAAGTATAGGAACAACTGGGTCAATAGCTTTACCTAGAACTCGATTAAAAGGGTTCTATTATTTAGCTAGTGGTTCAGCAGGTAGTGTTAAAATGAACTTAAATAGTAGTTCAGGTACAGAGTTGTTAAACATAGCTACACCAGCTAGTGCCACTGGCACACAGGACATGTTCCTACCTGGTATGGGTATACTAACAACATCAAACGGCAGTAGTGTTACAGATTTTGCTGTAATTACTATTACTAATGTTACCAACACAGTATTATTTTGTGGATAGATAGTTATGGCAACTACCAGAAAAAAGGGTATGGGTATTAAGACTTCAGTTAAGTCTGGTAATTTTAGAAAGACTAAATCTGGAGCAGGTATGACAGCGAAAGGTGTCAAGGCCTATCGTAAAGCCAACCCTGGTAGTAAATTAAAAACAGCAGTAACTGGAAAGGTTAAAAAAGGTTCGAAAGCTGCTAAGAGACGTAAATCATTTTGTGCACGTAGTGCAGGACAGATGAAGAAGTTTCCTAAAGCAGCTAAGAATCCTAACTCAAGGTTACGTCAGGCTCGTAAGAGATGGAAATGTTAACATGGAAGATAAGGTGCAAGAGACAGTAGCGGTTCATCAAGTTGAAATAGACCATATGAAGAAAGATATAGACCATATCATTCTAAAAGTAGACAAGATGGATACTCAGATAGACCGTATAGAAAAGGCTTTATCTGAATTAAGTGGTGGCCGTAAGGTCGCTTTGTGGATGTTTAGTGGCTTAGGCGTAGTAGCTGGAATTGTAGCCACTTGGTTATTTAAATAATTTAATATAGGAGAAGGAAAATGGCAGTACTTGGAGCAAAAGGACAAACAGGTGGTAAACAAAAAACTTTACAAGCTAGATTTGATAACGCATCTGAAGCTAATAAAAAAAGAATATTAGCTAGACAAGATAAAGAAATAGCTAGATTAAGAAAAATGACACCAAAACCTGACACCATTGTTGGAAGAAGATTACAAAGACTAATAGATAACAGGCCTAATCGTAAAGAAGACTTTAAGAAAAACCCTCTTAAAATAGATAACAAAGGGTTAACACCTAATGTTCAAGTTAAGAAAAAAGTTGAAGTTAAGAAAAAAACCCCTGTTAAAACTGAAACTAGAGCAGAAATGTTAAAGAGAAAGACAGGCTCTACTTATGACCCAACAAAAGCTAACCGTGCAGGTCAAAAAATGGGTCAACGTAAAGCTGGTGGTCCAATTAAAAAAATGATGGGTGGTGGTATGGCTAAGAAATATAAGAATGGTGGTAAAGTTAAAAAATGTAAAATTGATGGTATAGCAAGAAAAGGTAAAACTAGAGCAGCAAGGAAAAAGTAATTATGATGAAATGCAGAGGTATGGGTGCAATTAAACCAATCGCTTTTAAGAAAGGTGGTAGTGCCAAAGATGCGTGTTATCACAAGGTCAAGTCTAGATATAGAGTTTTTCCTAGTGCATATGCTTCAGGTGCTATAGCTAAATGTCGTAAAGTTGGTGCTGCTAACTACGGCACAGGTGGCAAGAAAAAGAGGAAAAAATAATGGCTGTCCGTAAGACTAAAAAAGGTCTTGCTTTAAAAAGATGGTTTAAGGAAGACTGGAAGGATGTAAAGACAGGCAAAGCCTGTGGTCGTAAGAAAGGTGATAAACGTGGTACACCTTATTGCAGACCTACTAAGCGAGTGTCGAGCAAGACTCCTAAGACATCAGGAGAAATGACGGCAGCTCAAAAGAAAAAACGTATTGCTCAAAAGAAAAGACTTGGGCAACCAGCTGGTAAGCCACGTAGAGTATCAGCACTTAGAAGGAAGAAGAGGAAAACATAATGGCAACATCAGGAACAACAGCGTTTAACTTAGATTTAAACAACCTTGTAGAAGAAGCATTTGAAAGATGTGGTGCTGAGATGCGTACAGGGTATGACCTACGTACTGCTCGCAGAAGCTTAAACTTACTTACTGCAGAGTGGGCTAACCGAGGTGTTAATCTTTGGACTATCGAAGAAGGTACTCTTTCTCTAACCACAGGTACTATAACTTACAACCTTCCAACTGATACGATTGACTTAATTGAGCAAGTTATTAGAACAGGCACAGGTACTAATCAACAAGATATTAATATTAATAGAATATCAGCTCCTACTTATGGAACAATACCTAATAAGAATGCAACAGGTAGACCCGTTCAGGTATGGATAAACAGACAAGCAACACAACCGAATATAAATGTATGGCCAGCTCCAGAAGATAACAGCTATACATTTGTCTATTGGGCACTCAAAAGAATTGATGATGCAGGTACAGGAGTAAATACACAAGATATACCATTTAGGTTTCTACCTTGTTTAGTTGCAGGACTTGCATTTTATTTAAGTTTAAAGATACCTCAAGCAGGTGATAGAACACAGTTTTTAAAACAGGAGTATGAAGAGCAGTGGACATTAGCTTCAACTGAAGATAGAGAGAAAGCTACTCTAAGACTCGCACCTCGTAGACAACACATATAGGAGAGAAGATGAAAGCCGTACCAGCAAATAAAAAGAAAAGTTTAGGTAAGTTACCAGAAGAAGTTCGTAACAAAATGGGTTTTATGAAAAAAGGTGGCAACGTTAAAAAGAAAGCTGTTAAAAAAGCTTTTAAATCTCATATGATGTATGACAAAAAGACTGGTAAAGCTGTAAAAGCTCCTACTATGGCTAAACACTTAGAGCTAAAGAAAAAAGGTTATGGTCATACTAAACCTAAGAAAAAAACTGTTAAAAAGAGGAAATAAATGAGTAGTAAGTACGCTTCAGCAAAACATACCATTGCCGAGTGCGACAGATGTGGCTTTCAATATAAGTTAAAGGAACTAAAAGACTTATTTATAAGAACCACAGAAACCAATATAAAAGTTTGTAAGGAGTGTTGGGAACCAGACCATCCACAGAACATGCAAGGTATGTATCCTGTAGATGACCCTCAAGCAGTACGAGACCCAAGACCTGATAAAAACTTAGAAGAGCAAAGAGATTATCAATATGGGTTCAACCCAGTAGGACTCAATAATCCTTTACAATTAGAGGGATTAGTAGATAATTTAGAAAGTAATGGCCAAATAGGGTCAGTTACTATTACAACAACTTAGGAGTAAATGATGAACAAAGACAGAAAAGGAGCTAAGGTAACTTACAAGCAACCTGAAAATGTTGCTACACCTAATACAGGTGGTTATCCTGAGAAGGATGTAAAGACTGAGGGTGTGGTTACTCGTGGTAATGGAGCAGCTACAAAAGGAACTAAAGCTAGAGGACCAATGGCATAATGACTTATACCGAGTTAGTAGCAGCAATTAAATCGTACACAGAGAATGACTATAGTACGACTGATGTTAATACTTTTATTCAAAATGCTGAACAACGCATACACAATACTGTGCAGTTGCCTGATTTACGTAAGAACGTAACGGGTACAATGTCATTAGGTAATAAGTATTTTTCTTTACCTAGTGATTGGTTATCTACCTTTAGTATTGCTGTTATAAATACTGACAACGAATACACTTATCTTTTGAATAAAGATGTTAACTTTGTGAGAGAGTCGTTTCCTGATACTGATTCAGGGTTCTATGGAAAACCTGAATATTATGGTATATTTGACGATAATACAATGATATTGGGACCAACACCTGATGCTAATTACAGTGCTGAGTTACATTATTACTATTACCCAGAAAGCATTGTTACTGCTGGTAATACTTGGTTGGGGGACAACTTTGATACTGCATTGTTTTATGGTGCATTACTGGAAGCAGCTGCGTTTATGAAAGAAGACCCAGATACAGTAACTCAATACACAGCAAGGTATAGTGAAGTTATGCAGTTATTGAAAAACTTAGGTGATGGTAAAAATAGACGTGATGCTTATAGAAGTGGACAAGAGAGGATACCTGTAAGAAATGGATAATCAAGCAAAACTATTACAAGGTGTTGATTATGATGTAATTACTACATCAGATGGAGGAATGACACCTGAGCAAGTAGCAGAATTGTGTCTTGCTAAAATAATTTATGTAGGTGATGAAGCTAATCCTTTATTAAAGGAGCAGGCTTTGGCTTACAAAGATAGCATTAGACAAGTTCTAGTGTTTTATATGAAACAGGCTATAAAGTCTAATCATACAACTATAGCGAATAAACTGCATAAGGCAGGGCATTCTGAATTAACTAAACTTTTGGAGATATAAAATGGCAATTTCTCAAGCAATGTGTACTTCATTTAAAGTTGAGTTGTTGAATGGTATTCATGCATTTAGTACAACAGTGGCTCGTGGTAATACGAACGCTGATAGTTTTAAATTAGCATTATATACTTCATCAGCTTCTTTAGGTGCTGGTACTACAGCATATACAACTTCTGGTGAAGCATCAGGAACAGGATATACAGCAGCAGGTGCAGCACTTACAGCGGTAGCTCCTACATCATCTGGAACTACAGCGTTTTTAGACTTTAATGATTTAACATTTTCTACAGCTACAATTACAGCTCGTGGTGCGTTAATTTATAACGACACACAAAGTGACAAAGCAGTTGCAGTGTTAGATTTTGGTG
>JAAHTH010001120.1_pt1 | contig 24347 bp, 28 predicted proteins | sample 6116091 | NCBI WGS metagenome assembly JAAHTH01 (sample SAMN13939990, study PRJNA603662) | sponge metagenome | isolation source: marine sponge | host: Mycale hentscheli | place: New Zealand | collected 2006
AAGAAGAAAAGAAAATAAAAATAAATAAGAAGATAACCGAGAAGTATAATAGATTGGTTAGTGATTCGAAACGCATCGCTTCATACAATTATAATCAATATGGTCAAGACCTATTATCACATTGCCTATCAGAATTCCTAGAGAAGAAAACGATTGATTATCAATACCAGGTTGCAGTGGTAGATGATAAATTACCTAACTACATGGGTAGATCAATGTCAATGGCTATTAGATCAAATACCAGTACATTCTGGCATAAGTACAGAAAAGAAAACTACAATTATAGAGGTGTATACTTGGCTGATGGAAAGGAAGATGATACATTTAGCGTCGAGTATAATATGCAACCAGAGAAAGATAAATCACCCTTAGATTGTATCAATTGGGTAATAGAAAACGAATTAGACTGGTACGAAGGTACAATAATAGATAAAATATATCTCCAGAAATGGTCTAAGAAACAGTTTATGTCTACCTATGGTTTACCATTAAACTCATTTAATAAAGATTTCAAAAAAACAATTAAAAAATTTAGAAAATTATGCAGTCACTTCATGTAATTATTTTATGCGCTATTTGCGTAGTAATCTCATCAATCACCACAATGTATGCAAGCAGCATTATCAGCGGTATTAAACGTTTATTTACGCGGATTTTATACAAACCAGACGTAATGACACCATTGGAAATGCTAGATGGTAAAGTAGGTTTACTTGAAAACCAATGTAGAACATTATCTCAGACTAATAAGGTAATGGCAAATCGTATTATTGAACTAGAAGAACAAGTAATCAATGTAGCAGAGAAATATGCTGCAACTAGGAAATACGATAGAGAATTAATCAGGAAAGAAGTAAAAAATTATTTAATTAAATTACAAAATAAATAAAATGACAGAATTAGAAAAATACCGAAAGTTCTTTGAGGAAAATACGGATATAATGCTCAAATACATGCTTTGGGAAGACACAATTCTACCACCACAGATACTAGATGAAGGAGTAGAGCGAGAAGGAGAAGAAATTGAATTTGAAGATATAACATTTGAAGATGGAAATGATAATTGATATTATAGGAATAGCACTATTCAGTAACTTTATTACAGGTTGGTTTACACCGTTAAATCCACTACGTGAAAAAGTAACAGGTAAGTTAATTAGAGGAATGGTTAAACATAATATGCTATGGATGCAGCCATTAATCAGCATTTATTCGTGTCCTAAATGCATTGCCTTTTGGGGTGCATTGATTTATACGACTAATCTAAGCTACGCGTTAATATGCAGTATTCTAGCTCAAATAATTAAATACATTATATACAAAACAGATTATGAAGCTAAATAGTAATATAACGAAGAAGGAAGCAGAATGGTTAGTAAATGAGTATGAACCAAAATCATCATTAAGAGTAGATGGTCATACGATGGATACTATATTTTTACCAGCACGTAGAATAATGTCAGGTAACTACGAAATGGGAAAACCATCATGCGGTTGTGAATTTAAAGTATTTGCCCAAGTAACAAATTCAATTTATAACCAATTTCAAAGTGAAATAAAGGCAAAATTAGTTGTAAAGAAAAAATCAAGTGGAAGAAGTAAAAGAAAAAAAGTGTAATAGATGTAATGCAGTAAAACCACTGGATGAATTCTTCAATAACAAACGAAATAAGACCCATGGCAAACAAGCAATGTGTAAGGTATGTAATACAGAATACACTAGTGAATACCAGAAGAAAAACAAACGAGAGCGATTCAATATAAACGGACCGAAGAACAAATTGAAAGATAAAAAGAGGAAAAAAGGGTTTTACTTAGATCCCGATAAAGTATGGGAAGCAATTTATAATGAAACACCGATTGATAATTTATATCCGGATATATGGAACAATAGTGTTGATATTTCTGAAGACTGGTTTGTTGATGGAGAAGAATATTTGCGATTAGAAGGTAATTTTAGTGATTACATAGTTACAAGTTATGGTAGATTGATTTCATTGATAGGTACTAAAGCTAAGTTTTTAACACCTACAATTCATTCAACAACAGTAGCATTTAATATGCAAAGTAAGCGAATTAATATATTGGACATGCTTGAAGAGCATAGTTGGTCACAGACACCGGAATCATTAGAAGATATCTATAACGAATATAAGTGGAAGTATTATAGATACAAGTATGGGAAATCAGGTGCAAAATGTATAATACATAATAAATAAAACATGGATTTAAAATTTAGTAAAAATTGGTTTAACGACGTAGCACCTCAAAATTGGGATCAAATATTTGATTGGTATGTTAATCAATCAGGTAGAAAAATAACATCAGCATTAGAGATTGGTTGTTTTGAAGGACAAGCAACTTGTTATATGGCTGAAAATTGGTTAGCTAAAGTATGTGAATACGATGTTGTAGATACATTCGGTGGTAGTGAAGAAGAAGATGGAATGGCAGACGTAATGGATAATCTAGAACAAAGCGATTTCATATACGATAACTTCATTCACAATATTAGTCATTACCCAGATACTAACTTTAGAGTACATAGAGGCGAATCACAACTCATAGTACCTAAACTATATGAAGATGGTGAAACATATGATTTCATTTATATCGATGCTTCACACTTAGCAGATGATACGTTTGTTGACGGTTATTACGCGTGGAAAATGCTACGTGAAGGTGGTATTATGATATTTGATGATTTCAAATGGAAAGACCCTAATAGACACGGACATAACGATTCACCTGAATTAGGTATTAAGGCATTCCTAATGATGAACGAAGGTGATTATTCAATTATAATGGATGGATATCAGTTAGGCTTATTAAAACAAAAACCAAATGAGCAAGAAAAATAAAATAGAAATGGAAAATAATCTACAGGAATGTGTTGATTATATATTAGATAATAGAGCTGGGTGGTCGCAATTCACTCAGTGGTATATGGAGAAGCAGGGTACCAACAGGCAGAGAGCAAATAGAGTATGGTCTAAATGTTGGTCTATCATAACTGAAGACTTTGAAGACAATATTAAGCAAAGTGTTAATAATGCTTTACTAGAACTTGAGGTATTAAAAGAGGAAGCAATAGCAGAAAACGATAGAAAAATGTGGTTTGAAGTTATTAAATACCAAAACAAAATCAAGGGCGGAGAAATAGAACGTTCAGAAGTTAAAGTAACAGGAGAAATAAATTTAAATTGGGGAGACGATGGAGACAGTTAATTTCAAAGATGCAACAGCAGAACAACAACTACAGTACTTATGGGGCGATAAAAAACCGTATTGTACTCACTGCGATGCAGACTGTGAGCTAGCATCGGAACACGAAGTACAACAGTATAAAACGTTTATAGACCCAAAATATCAAATGAAATTCATTTGGATTCCAACATGCAATTGCTTTGAGGAACATGAAGAATGGATGTCGCAAGAAGGTAGATAATGGATATAACACTTTTTACACCACATAAGGGACAGAAACAAGTTATAGATGGTTTTGCTGATAGCGAACATAAATTTGGAGTTGTATCAACTGGAAGACAATTTGGTAAATCATTACTAGGACAAAACCTCATGCTATATTGGTTATTGAAAAATAAAAACCAAACAGGTGGGTGGATATCTCCAATTTATAATCAAGCTAAATACGTTATGAAAGAATTATCTAACGTAGCCCATTCAATTATAGAATCTAGTAATAAAGCAGATCTAACAATTAAATTCATTAACGGAAGTACATTACAATTCCTATCAGCAGAACGTTATGATTCAATTCGTGGTTTCTCTTTTACACATATGGTAATTGATGAAGCAGCATTTATTAGGGAGGAAGCACTTAATGAAGCTATTCTACCTACATTATCAGCAACGGGTAAAAAGTGTTTAATTATTAGTACACCTAAGTCTAAAAATTGGTTCTATAAATTCTATATTCTTGGTAAGGAAGAAAATAGTCAATACGTATCATTCGAAGGAATATCAATAGATAATCCTCATGTAGATCAGAATTTCATACTGGAGCAAGAAAAATCATTACCACCTGATATTTACAAACAGGAGTATTTAGCTAAGTTTACAGATGCAGGTAGTGATGTATTTACAAATGTAGATGCAGTATGTTTAATAAGTGAATATAGCAATGGAAGCACACCAGGAAATAGATATTTTGCAGGAATCGATCTTGGCTTATCAAATGATTATTCAGTACTCACCATTATGGATGGAGTGGGACGAGTTCATTATATCGAGAGGCTTAATGGAACGTCATATCAAGAAATTACAAAAGCGTTTACAGATCGTCTCAACAGATTTAAAATCCAAGGAGGATTTGTCGAAGTTAATGGACCTGGTCAGCCCGTATTTGAAACACTTCGAGGTTACCATAGGAAACTTAAACCATTCGTCACAACAAACGAATCGAAAAACGAAGGAATAAGATCGTTGATATATGACATTCAAGAAGGAACATTAATGTTACCGTCGAAGGAATTATGTCCTGCGTTATATAACGAGTTAAATGCGTATACATACAAGGTATTAACATCAGGTAAAATACAATTTACTCACCCAACAGGATTACATGACGATTGTATTATGTCTTTAATGTTAGCAAATCAAGCAAGAGAAAAATTTGGAAACACAGGAGGTGGTTTGTATGTTGGTGGGAGCATTCCGAGAAATCAAATGCTTAGATAATTTTCCGTCCTGCTTTTAATTCAAGCGTGGACGCCTAAAGATACTTACGTATCATATATAATGTAGGAAAGGGTTGGGATACTTTAACTACACCGGAGGGGTTTGAATATTCATTTGTTGCTTCTAATTAACTTTCCCCTCCAAATTTTTGTTAAAAGTAGAGTTGGGGCGTAAGCCCCTTCTCTTATCATAATTATTTAAGAACACGATTTATCAAAAAATATATTTATTCGTATGGCAAAAAAATACACCGTTGAAGTACCCGAATATTACACTGTTAAGCACTATAAAGAGTTTGACAAATTTGCTCACTTAGAAGAGACAGAGCAAATGCTAGCTATGGTAAGTGTACTTACTGATAATACATTAGAGGAAATTAGAGAATGGCCTATACAATTAATTGTTAAGGTTTATAATGAGTTAAATCAAATGATATCAGCTGGTGGTAATGAATTTTACCCTGTTATTGAATGGAAAGATACAATGTATGGATTCCAGCCAATGCATAAAATGAGTGCAGGTGAATATATCGATGTAGATACATTAGCTAAGGATGTTAAGGGCAATTTAAATACGTTATTAGCCATATTATACCGTCCTATAACGCGGAACAAATTGGATTCGAATAAGTTTGCGATTAAAACAGCTTATAAAGCTTATAACGGTAAAGTAGAAAATCCATTTGATTATTACGATATAGAAGAATACGATACTGAACGGCGAAATGAATTAGCCGAAAAAATGGAAGAATTTCCTATTGATGTAGCCTTAGGAGCTATAGGTTTTTTTTTAGACAGCAACATGCAAATCTTAAAAAGTACTCAAATCTATTTCCCGGACTACACTACGACAATGGAGACGATGAAGAGCGAGATGAAGAGCAAGACGAAATATCGATTAGCCAGCACTATGGTTGGCTCTATACGCTCTACGAGCTTGCAGAAACCTCGATCTTATCAATAACGGGAGATAAAGCATTAACCGATTTAAATATAATGTTTGTTTTTAATTATTTATCATTACGTAATGAAATTGAAACAAAGAAACAAGCACAAATAAAACAAGAACAACAGAAACATGGAAGAAATAGATAACGAATTTGGATTCGACAAAGTAGAAGGAGTAGGTATGGATAGAGAAGAAACACCAACACCTAAGAAACGTAAACGTGTTGCTAAAAAACCAGTAACTAAAGCTAAATTAAGTAAAGTTGATCGTGTAAAAATGTTTTACGATAGATGTGGTGGTGATGCAAATAAATTAGCTGCACAATTAGGATATGATAAAGCAGTAGTAGAACAAATTATTAGAGATGAAAACCTATAACGATATAGTAAATGAATTCAAGGCAGCAGCTGATGCTCACCTTGCAATTAATTATTTTGCAGCAGGAACAATTGATAAATTAGATGCTACGACTCAAAACGTAACATATCCATTTGTTTTTCTGCGTCCTTTAACGTCATTAGGCGTGGTACTAAATGACATCGGCTACAGTGGTGAAAGAACACTTACATTCGAGTTATACGCGTTAGATGTTCCTAAATTAACTGATGAAGATACAATAAAAATTATGTCAAATGCAGAACAATACTGTTATGATTTAATTGGTTGGTTTAACAGAGGTACACAACAACAAGATTATCAAATTGGATTAAATAATATTACTCCAGTTAATGAAGCATTTAATGATAGAGTAAGTGGATGGGTTGCTAATTTAACTATTACAACTCCTTATGTACTTGATTTTTGTAATTTCCCTGATCTATAATGGCACAAGACGACTTTAAAGAAGGATTAGAATTAGCAGGTGAACGTATCGTTGAGAAAATGGTCGATTCATTATTCGAACAACAAGCAGTTGTAACGGGTAATTTAGCTAACTCTATCCAATATGAAGTTACAGAACCAACTCCAGGTAGTTACTCAATGTCAATATCAATGTTGACTTATGGTACTTATGTTGATGAAGGATCAGAACGTGGTCCAGGTAAACCACCACCAGTAAAAGCAATTGCAGATTGGATTAAGCGTAAAGGTATTAAACCACCTGCAGGTATGTCAACTAAAACATTTGCATTTGTTATAGCAAGATCAATAGGTAAAAGTGGACAAAAATTTAAACAACCAAAACCATTTATTACTCCATCAGTAGAATTTGTTGCAAACAAATATTTACCTGAGGTACTAGAAGATTCAGGAATAAAATTTATAGAGAAAGAATTAGAAAAAATTTCAGATTAAAATGGCAATTACATTATCTCAAACAGCGACATCACCTAACATGACTAACAATACGTTAGTACATAATGTTTTGTCAAATAAAATAACACAACCTCAATTTCAATATGTGTGTGACATTAAAATTAGTGGTAGTGGAGCATTAGTACAAAGACTTAAACAACAACCAAATCCAGGAGGTTATGGGGTATTTGATATTGGAATGATTCTAAATTATCAAGTAGGACCTGTAGATAGAATTTGGGATACACCAGCTGACTCACCTGTAGGTAATACTAATTGTGGGGAAGATTTTATTGTACTATTTGGTGAAGAATATGGAACATCAGTTTCATCATCAGTAACACTTTATACAGGTGTTTTAAATAATACAGGTAATCCTTCAATTACAGGTAGTGATTATTTATTTGGAATAGACGGTGTAGTAGATGCTAATGAAAAACAATTATGGAATTGGCCTTCACAATCTAAGTATGATGAAGAATTAACAGATGATATTACTTTTACTCATCAAAATGGTTTAACGGATCAAGATCAATCAAATATTAGATTAGGTGATTATCATACACTTTCATTTATAAATGGTAATGCAGATGGAGGTGCTCCTAAAACAGGTTCAGCACAGGAGATATATGCAATGCATGTTAAACAATATGACAGTAATGATACTCTAGTAAGTGAATCATTATCATGGAATTTTAATTATCCTACTCGTACAGTATTTGATCCAGCAGGTTCAAGTGAAAGATGGGATGTGGTTTATACAAGTCAATCAGCAGCAACACGTTTAATACATTGGGGAGTTGGACCAGAAAATTTAAGTGACGGTAGTGTGCCATTAACTTCTAGCTGTGCGTATTATACAGTTACCTTCAATAATCAAGCGACAGATACTTATGAAAATGTGAATGGAGTTTGGGGTGAATACAGATACGATGTTGTAGATAAAAATTGTGGTTACGATGGAGTTAGATTTGCCTGGAAAAATAAATATGGTGTTTGGGATTATTTTAATTTCGGTTTAGCAGAATCAGCAACATCAGATATATCAAGACAAGAATATACACAAACGTTTGTACCATTTAGTAATGCTGGAGCAACAGTACCTTATAATAAGGAAAGACGTGGTAAAACACAATTTGTTAACTTAATAAATAAACGTCGTACTGCAGAGTCAGATTATTTAACTCAAACACAAGCAGATAATATAACTGAAATGTTCTATTCAGCAGATGTTTATGTACAGGATGGTAGTGATTTCTTCCCTGTAACAATTACAAATGCTAGTGTAACAGAGAAAGTAAATCCTAGATCACAAAAACTATTCACGTATAGAGTAGAATATCAATACGCAAATGATCTTCGTAGTCGTTTATAATTTAAACTAGGAAAAGCCAAAGAAAGTTAATAACTTCTCAAACAGTAAAAAATAATGAATAATAATTTAATATTAAGAGCTACTAAACCGAAAAAAGGAAGTCAATCGGAAACAATTGATTTAGATATTCTAGATGCTGAAGAAATAAAGTTAGAAATATCTGCAATTGAATCAGGTGCTATTGGAGAAACATTTGGTGTTTCATCTCAGGCATTTATGCTTCCTGCAACTAATATTAATCAGGATTTCTTTGGTAATATAGATAATTTAAGTGTATCTAATGAACAAGCATTTATCAAAATGTTTAAATGTCAAGTACTATTTAATGGTGACGAGATATTTACAGGTAACTTATATTTAAACGACATTATTACAGATCAACATGGTGATACATTATACAGTGTTGTTGTTGTAAATGAAACAGTAGATTTCTCTACTACAATAAAAAATCTTACAATACAAGATTTAGATTGGTCACCATATAATCATGCTTATACTTATGCTAATATATCACAATCATGGGATAATAACTTATTAAGTGGTGATGTAGTTTATCCATTGATAGATTATGGTATTGAAGAAAGCGACCCAACAGCAACTTCAGTATCAGCAGGTGGTAATGGTAGACAGTTTGATAACTCAGCATTTCCACTTAAAGTAACAGATTTTGTTCCTACAATTAGAGCCAAAGCAGTAATCGATACTATTTTTGATGCTGTAGGTTACACATATACTTCATCATTTCTAGATTCATCATATTTTGATAATTTATATGTTTGTGCTACTCAGGATGATAAGAAAGGAGCAACATTTGTAAATCCAGTAGCTCAGAATTTTCAAGCAATAAAAAGTGTTGTACAAGTAGAAACATCAGATCCATTTACACCTGTACAAATAACATTTCCAGATGAGCAGTTTGATAATAACAATAATTACAATACAGGTACTAGTACATTTACTGCTGGAGCAAACGGTAACTATAATTTCTATAGTAAAATAAAATATAGAGAAGAAGCAAGTGTTAGCTCTACTTCCATTAGACACATGATTATTTTAGTTAAGGTTAATGGGATAACAGCAAATAGTAAATTTATTAACTTAACAAATCAATCTGCAAACTCACCTTATTCACAGTTTATAGGTCCATTTGGTGTAAATTTAAGTATTGGTGATACTGTAACAGTAGAAGTTCAATATGCTTATTATGGTGGTGGTACTAAGGATATTGAATATATGAGTGGTAATGATGGTTGTAGATTTGAAGCACAAGGTCCATCAGCACAAATTGGTGGTACAGTGGATATGTCTAAAATATTTGATCCACAAACCAAAGTAGAAGATGTATTAAAAGGATTTATTCAAAAGTTCAACTTAGTAATTGAACCAGTGCAAAATCAACGTAATACACTGTCTATACAAACGTTCAACGATTGGGTCGACCAAGGTAGTCAAGTTGATTGGACTAATTTAGTAGACAGAGATGTTAAATTTAAAATAGAACATCCATTACAATCACAACCTAAAATATTAAAATTTAGTGATATTGAAGATACTGATGTATTAAATGTTTATACTAAAGATGAATTTGGAAAAACATATGGTGATTATACTTATACATCAGATAGTGATTTAGCATCAGGTGAAAGAAAAATAGGTCATTATTTTGCACCTACACCAATTAAAGGTATTGATGGTGCACCTGATATGATTTTACCTTCATTATCTAAAAAAGAACCAAACCAACAAAATAAACCATTTAAATATAAACCACGTATATTATACAATAATGGTAAAGTACCAACATCAGTAAACTTAAAAGGTAGAACAGGTAGTACATTTGATCCAGGTAAATATTTTGTTAATGACGGAACAACAACTTATGCTCTAGATGAGTATGTTTTATTTCATCACTTAGATCAAATTCCATCAGTTCAAGCAACATCTAAGGATTTACATTTTGGTAATTTAAATCATTGGTCATTTCACCAACCAGAATTTAATGCATTCTCTAATAACTCAGCATTCCAAGAGTATTGGGCATTCTATATAAATGAATTGTATGACATTGATGCACGTCTTTTAACGTGTAATATCAAGTTAGATCCTACAATCATACCAACCATTAATCTAAACGATAAAATTTTTATAGACGGGCATTATTACCGTATAAACAAAATTGCTGGTGCTAACCTACAACGTGAAGATAGTGTTGAAGTACAATTATTAAAAACAGCACCACGTAAATTAAAATATCCTAGAAGAAGAGTATACGATGTCTATGATGGAGATATTCTTGGAGATGTAATAGCAAGTCCTCCTGATAAAAATGGTAAAGTTGAATACACTGATTTCGAAACAGGAAATCCACAAAGTGAAGGTGTTTTTATTGATGCAGCAGCAGCTAAAGATGGTTATACAGCATATCCAACTGGAGTACCAGGTGAAACTATAGTAACGTGGAATTATTTTGATCAAACAAGAGGAGCAGGATTTACATCACAACAAGCATTAGGTACTAACGTATTAGAAAGATCATCAGAAAAAATAAACATATCAGGTGACTTTAATGAGGTAAAAGCTAATACAAATAACGTTACAGTAACTGGTGATGAAAACGTAGTAAGAGAAGGTGTTGTATTTAGTAATGTATTTGGTCAATCTCATACTATTGACATTGATAATGAACGTGTTCAAATTTTAGGTGGTACAAACAATGAAGTATCAGGTTCATTATTAACAGATATTGCAATTATTAATAGTAATGATTCTAGAGTAGAAAATTCATCTAGAACTTCTATTATTGGAGGTGTTCAAAATAGTGAAGTAATTGATTCAGATGGAGCATTAATGCTTAATCCATGGAATTTATCACTAACAGGAACAACAAATACAGTAACAACAGTAGGAGGACATGATGTTGATATTGAAAATGGTAATTATCATACCGTAATAGGTAAAACTAACAATTATATAACAAACATCGATTTAGATGATTATCGTTTTTCTACTACAGTACTAGGTGGTGTTTACAATGATGATGATGTTTACATGAACAGAAATGGTGTATCAATTCCATTATCAGCATCATCAACATACTACGCATATTCAGGAGAAGCATTATACAAGTATTATTATGAAGCAACTTGGGTAGGTGCTGATGGAGCAGCAGTTATTGAAATACCTTCTATTGTATCACAAGAACAATACGGTAGATGTATTCTTATTAAAGCAGATTCTACTATATCATCAACTAAAACAGTAACAATTACAGTAGTTGGAAGTGTAGATAGTATAGATGGTAAATCAGGTGTTACTTTAAGTTCACCATATTCTTGGGTAGAATTAAGAGCAGGAGGAGAAAACGGTAATACTGAATGGAGAGTAATTAGATCATCAGATGGAAGTGGTGGTGGAATTAGTGGTGCAGGTGCTTACGGTTCATTTTATGAATCTACAGAACAACCATTACTTGCTGTTGATACATCACAATCAGTTGATTTAACACAAACATTTACTGCTAATGATATTAGTTTAAGTAGTAATGCTATTCAAATTGCTAATCAAGGTGTATATCAATTTACTTATACAGCAATGGTTGAGAATGCTGATAATACACCTCATTATGCTAATTTCTGGATTAAATATAATGGTGTTGATTTCCCTAATTCAAATACTAGAATATTAGTACCTGAACGTAAAAATTCAACTGAATTCTCTGCTATACCGGTTACGTATGCTTTAATAGGTGAAGCGTTAAATAACGGTGATGAAATTGAATTATACTGGGAGGGTGATAGTACATTATTATCATTAATGGCTACAACTGCTAGTGAAGCAGGTCAACCAAATACACCTTCAGTACTTGCAAATATACATGCTGTACAAGGTGGTGGTCCAACAATTATAAATAATTATACTTCATCTACAGAATCTCCATCATATAATGCTAGTACAGGAGTATTAGATTTAGATGGTGTAAAAACAGTAGGTGGTAATGATTATTATTTCGTACCAGTTACATCAATTACAGGTTCACAAAATTTAGAAACCATTGGACATAGTGCATTTGTAAAAAATGAAATTACAGGAGCAATAAGTATACCATCAGTAACTTATATTGGTGATTTAGCATTTCAAGCGGGTACAAGTTTAACAAGTGTTTCATTTGCTAATTCATTGACAACAGGTGGATATAGTAGTACTACTACTTTACAATCAGCATCATTTGCATCAGCAGAAGAATGTTATAATGGTGCATTTAGTAGTTGTAATAGTTTGGTATATGTCAATCTGCCATCTTTAGTAGCTCCAAATGGATTAGGAGGTAGTCCAACAAATAATTTTGTATTTACTAATGTAGCAGATAGTGGATCAATAAATGTACCAGCAGCTTTTGCTACTAATAATGGAGGTAATCCAGATGGTGATTTACAGTACTTATCAGGAAAAGGATGGACTATAAATTACATTTAAAAAACATATACTTCATAAAATAATATTTATCAATATGAGCAGAACTATAGAATTTCAGATTGACGTAGATACTAATTTAAAATCGATTGAGGATTTAAATAAGGAAATCGCTAAACTCGAACAAGAGTTTGAGACGGTTTCTATTGGTTCTGATAAATTTGAACAATTAGGTAATCAAATTAAAGCTGCTAAAGGACAATTAAAAGATATTGACCTACAATTTGAAGCACTAGATAAAGAACAACGTGCAGCAGCATTAGTAGATACATTCTCTGGTTTAGCGGGAGCTGTAGGTGCTGTATCAGGAGCATTTATTGCATTTGGTGCTGAATCTGAAGCAATTGAAAATGCAGAAAAGAAATTACTAGGTATTATTGCGGTAGTACAAGGTATTAGAGAAGTAAGTGATGGGTATATTGCAAGTATTAAATTATTTGGTCCAGCACTTAAAAACTTTGGTAAAGCAACAATTGCAGCATTTAAATCAGGTAGTAAAGCAGCACAAGCATTTAAAATATCATTAGCAACAATAGGTATTGGAGCATTAATTCTAGCAATTGATTTATTGATTGAGAATTTTGATGCAATAAAAGAATCATTAGGATTTGCTGAGGATCAACAGAAAAAATATAACGATGCTTTAATAGAAGCAGAAGCAAGTGTTCAAGGACAAATATTTGAATTAGGTTATTATAATGATATTGTACAAGATGTTACTAGATCAGATACAGAAAGATTAGCAGCATTAAATGCATTAAACGAAGCAGGTGTAATAACAGAAGATGTTAACCTTAATAATGCAGAATCACTTGATGAATTAAATGAGAGAGTTGAACGTAATATTGACTTAATTGTTGCTCAAACAAAAGCAGAAGCAGCAAGACAATTATTAGGTGATGCTTTAAAGAAACAACTTGAAGCAGAAAGTTCATCTTTAGATGATAATATTAGTTTTTGGGAACAAGCAGGTAATGCTATCCTATCAGCAGGTAATGGTTATGTAGCCACTTATAGAAATATACAGACTGCTGCTGAAAATAGAGCTAAAGCAGAAAAAGATGCAAATGAAGAAGTAGCACGTGCTACTGCAGTATATGAAGAACAGTTAAATGCTTTACTTCCTATGCAACAAAAGGATAAGGAATTAAAGGAAAAAGTAACTGAAGAACTAAGACGTCAAGGTAAAGTAACACAAGCTACAATTAAGGCGATTGATGATTTAGCTAAAAAATATGAACGCGCAGCAGCCGTAGCAGCACAAACCCAACAAGAATTAGAATTAGTACGTTTAGATGGTTTTGACAGAGAAAAACAACAAATAGAAAATCAATATGCTGAACGTTTACAATTACTAACAGAAGCATATGGTGCAGAATCTGAAGAAGTAAAAGCATTATTAGAATTACAAGGTGCTGAAATACAAGCAGTTAGAGATAAGTATGATCAAGAAGCATTAGATAAGAAAAAAGAATACGATCAACAATACTTAGACTTACAGAATGAAATAGGTGATGCTTTAGCAGTTACTGTTGAACAACAACAACAGAAAGAAAAAGATGATTTAAATGCCTATTATGCTGGTCTAATTGAGCAAGCAGAGAAATTTGGTTTAGATACTGTTGAATTAAAGAAAGCACAAGTTGATGCTGTTGCAATGCTTGATAAGCAACAAAAAGATGAACAAAAAGCACGTGATGATGAAGAAGTTGCAAATAAAAAACAACAACAAGAAGCATTACGTGATTTAGCTATTAATTCAGGTTTACAACTTATAAGTACATTAAGTACATTAAATCAAATATACGATAAAGACAACGAGGAAGCAGCTAAGAAATCATTTGAAAGACAAAAAGCATTAAGTATAGTTGAAACATTGATATCAACATATTCTACTGCTCAAAAAGCTTATGCTTCACAATTCGTACCATTACCAGATCCATCATCACCTGTTAGAGGTGCTATTGCTGCAGGTTTAGCAGTTGCAGGTGGTTTAGCTAAAATAGCAGTAATTAAAAATCAAAAATTCAATTCACCATCTAGTAGTACACCACCAGCTTCTAGTGGAGGTGGAGGCGGAGGAGGTAGTATTCCTTCAGGACCATCTTATTCAGATGGAATATTTGGTGCACCTTCAACACCACCAACTCCAGTATTTACTGCAGGAGGTACTAGTGCTGAAGGGATGAGAGCATATGTAGTGGCAGGTGATGTTAGAAATGGCTTAGAAGCCAATAGGAAAATAGAACAACGTAGAACATTATAATTATGAGAATAGTAAAATTAGATATAGACGAAGAAAATATCTTTGCAGGACTAGATGCAGTTGCATTGGTTGAATTACCAGCAATTGAAGAAGATTTTATGTATTTCAGTGAACAAAAAATGGCTGAAACATATAATGATTATCCTAAAGCAGCAGTTGAAGCAGCTAAGCAAGGTATTAAACGTAATAAAGAAAATAATAATAAATGTGCTACGCAAGTAGGTAAGGTAAGAGCTCAACAACTAGCAAACGGAGAAAATCTATCGTTAGATACAATTCGTCGTATGCGTTCATTCCTTATTAGACAAAAAGACAACTACGAATTACAACGTGATAGAAAAAACTATGACAGCTGTGGATACATTAGTTATTTACTATGGGGTGGCGAAGCTGCTTTGGCATGGAGCGAAAAGAAATTAAGACAAGCAGGTGAAGAATTTGAAGGACTTGAGGATGCATGTCAACCAGGATACGAAGCAATAGGTTTAAAAACTAAAAACGGACGTAAAGTACCTAATTGTGTTCCTAAAAAGAAATTTACCAAAGAAGAATTAGAAAACTTAATTGTAGAAGACATTGTTAGATCTCATTTATTTACTATGGTCGGTAATATCGATGGTATACCTGTTTATTCAACTGTGGAAGAGGCTGAAGCGAAAGCGAAAGAAATAGGTTGTGAAGGTTATCATGAACATACTACTGCTGAAGGACTTAAGGTGTATATGCCGTGTAGTCACCATGGTAAAGCGTTAGATAACGTGCAAGATAATGCTCAACGCGAGTTTGATGTAGATGCAACTGGCCTGCCGAATTTCACGAATGAATTACCTGCTGAAGTACAAGATGGTATTCTTGATAAAATGGAAGAAGTAGGTGAAACAATGGAAGGTTGGACTGAAATAGATAAAGATGAATTTTTTGCATTTGCAATTAAATCAACAAAAGATAAAGCATCAGTATCTGATTATGGTAAAATAGCAGTTCGTTACAGATATCAAGGTCCTCAAGATTCAAGAAATAGAGATTTTTGTTCTAAAGTATTACAATTAGGATTAGTATTTAGAAAAGAAGACATTAACAATATGTCTATTACTAATGCAAATAAAGAATTTGGTGTTTACGATATTTTCAGATATAAAGGTAGTTACAATTGCAGACATAGATGGCAAGAAGTATTTTACAAACGTGATGAAAAAGTATCGGATCAAAAACGACCAACAGCAATTAGTGATAGAATATTAGATGGTACAACTTATAACTTACCAGTAATTCAGAAAAACGGTGTTGCAGATAGAGAAATATTTGCTGCATATGAAGAATTAGATGAAAAACAAGTATTAGTAGGCCCATTAATGAAAGCAAATAAACTTATCAAACGTGTTGATGACATGGGAGAATATTTTGTTTACTTTGATGCAGATACAATTGAAAAATTAGCATATAGATTTATGGAGGAAAAATTGATCGATAGAGTAAACATCGAACATGATTCTTCAGATATGGTAGACGATGCATTTTTAGTTGAATCATGGATTGTTAAAGATCCTAAAAACGACAAATCAGCATTTTATGGATACGAACCTAAAAAAGGCGACTGGTACGGAATGTACAAAATTAAAGATAAAGCAATTTGGGATGAGTATATCAAAACAGGTAAAGTAAAAGGTTTTAGTGTAGAAGGATATTTCAACGATAAAATTATAAGCCATGCCGCTACCAAATAAAAAACCAACAGAAACGAAGGATGAATTTATCAATAGATGTGTAAATGATCCTAAGATGAAAGAAGAATTTCCTAACGGAAAACAAAGAGCTGCTGTGTGTTACCAGCAGTATCAAAAATGACGCATGACCCAAGGGGGGATATGTATTAATAGAAGAATTCAACCATTTTTAAAAACAAAATCGAATTATGACTCACGTAGAATTAAAAGAGCTTGTAAAGACTCATTTTTCATTAGTTGAAGCACCTTCAGAAACAGTAAAAGAAGAATTAACAGAAGAAGCTTTTGATGCTCGTACAGATGCAGAAGAAGAAGGATATAAAGATGGCATGGAAGATGCTATTGAAGATGTTAAAGAAGCGATTGCTGAAGTAGCCAAAGAAGAAATGGCTGAAGAAGATGTTGACGCAGTGGAGGACGAAGCTTTAGAAGCAGAAGAGGAAATTGAAGAAGAAAAAATGGAAGAGGAAAAAGCAGATGAGGAAAAAGTTACTATGGAAGACGTAGTTAAAGCAATCACCGAAGTTGTTTCTGAAGAAATGAAGAAAATGGAGGATAAAATGAATGCTTTAGAAGCTAAGTACAAAGAAGTATCTATGGAACCAGCTGCAGAAAAAACTGTTCCAGTCCAAGCAGGACAAAAATCAAACGTTGAAAAGTTCAACGTATCAAGAGCGGCCAACTCTAAACAGATTGAAATGGCATTACAATTAATTAAAAATAAAAAATAAAAATTATCATGGCAGGATTAGACGTATCAGCTTTAGCTAATTTTAACAACGAGATCGCAGGCGAGCTTATTGTTAAGACAGTGTATGGTGGTAGTACTATGGAGTACATCACTATCCAAGAAGGTGTGAAACATCAAGAGCCGATCAATTTGTTTGAGGTAGATTTAGTATTGCAAAACGGTACTTGTGTTTCTACTCCATCAGGGTCAGCAACGTTCACACAAAGAAACATTACAGTATGTCCACGTACTTCGTTCGATGGCATCTGTTTGAAAGATTTAGACAAGAAATACTTAGGTATCAGCTCATTGGAGCCAGGTTCGTACAACGAAACTTGGGCATTGGCAGGTGCTTATTCAGACTTGTTAGTAAATCAATTCCAAAAATCAAATGACTCATTCCTATGGACTTCAGTTTCTGGATCATCTCCAGCAGGTTGTTCTACAGATGGTCTTAAAACTATCATTTCAGGTTCAACTGCAGGTGTTGTAACACCAGCTGCTCAGACTCCACTTACTAGCTCTACAGCGCTAGCACAAATGGATTCTTTGATTGAAGAAATTCCAGCAGACGTAGCAGATAGAGATGACTTGACTATGTTCATGAGCGTAACTAACTTCCGTAAGTACGTTTCAGGTCTTCGTCAATCAAATTCTTACTACTTCGATCCAAATAGCATCTCAAACAGAGGCGGTATCTTGGAAATGGTTTACCCATTCCAAAACGTTAAAGTTGTAGGTACTACAGGATTGCAAGGATCAGAAAGAATCGTAGTAGGTCCAGCAAAACAAATTGTTGCAGGTACTGACTTGATGAGCGATTTCAGTGAATTCCAATTATGGTATGATATCAATTCAGACCAATTGAAGCACAGAATTTCAACTAAACTAGGAGTTAACGTAGCATACCCAGAATTTTGGGTAAGTAACGATTTAGCGTAATCAATTAATCAATTAAAAACAGAGAAATATTATGGCATGTGACATTACATCAGGATTTTCGTTAGGTTGTAGAGACAACACTGGCGGTATTAGAAACTTGTTCATCCTCTCTGGTTCAATTGACACAGTTGATACAGCTAGTGAAGGTTTAATCAGCGGGATTACTGGTTCCGGTGTTTTCTACCAGTTCGAATTATTCCGTCAAACATCAGATTATTCTGAGGCGATTAGTTCAACACCAGAAAACGGAACCGTATTCTATGAGCAAACATTGAATGCTGTTTTCTTCAAACTCCAATCATCTACTCGTAACCAAGTTAGAGTACTTGCATTAAACCCAGATCTTAAGATTGTTGTTGAAACTAACAACGGATCTACAGACGCGGTAGGTAAGTTCTTCTTATTAGGTGAAGATAATGGTATGCAATTACTTAGTGGTACAGGTGCTACAGGTACTGCATTCGGAGATTTGAATGGTTACAACTTAACATTCACAGGACAGGAACCAGTTCCTGCTAGTGAATTGTCAGGTAGTACTACATCATTCGCAGATATATTAGACGGAATTACAATTTCGTAAGTATAAATCTACTAAAATGGGGTTGCGCTATATGCGTGACCCCTATTTTGGTATACTTCAAACATAAATGATACAATTAAACAAATCGCAAGCGACGAATAGTAATGCAGTTTATCCGGATAATCCGTTAACAGCATCGTATACAGGAGATATAGTAGTTGAATTGACACAATCATATGATCAGTCAACATCAATTGCTAAAGGTGTTTTAATTAATTCTCCTGGACCAAATGTACCTGCTTTAGTGTTTCAAATTGAAGGCGATGAAGTACCTAGTCCATCAGGACAATATATAACAAACCTATATACAGGTAATGTATCAGATATGATTTGGGGGGAAGCAGATGTTGAATGGGATTTAACAAATGCAAAATGGAGTGATTCAAGAGCAGCAATTACAGATTACTTCTTATCTCAAGAAAGAGCTTACGTAAGTGGCAGTAATGAGGAAGATATTACTCAATATGTATCATCAAACGAAAACGGAACATACACTACATACAATGGATAAGAAATTTAAATTTGAAGCGATTAGCAAATTCAGCAATGAATCATATGGAAAAAATCGCTTAACAGAATATAAAACCGATCATTTCATTAAGTTTGGTGAGTACAATGATTTTCCTCATGAATTAATTAGAATGTTTAATAATTCAGCAATTCACAATACTTGTATTTACGCAGTAACAGATGCAATTGTAGGAGAAGGATTAACATCAAACATGGATGAAGTACTAGCGGTTGCAAACCGTGAAGGAGATTCATGGAATGATTTATTTAAAGGCGTAGCTAAAGACTATAAAGTATTTGGTGGATTCGCTTTAGAAATTATTTGGTCAAAAGACCGTAAAAGCATAGCTGAGGTTTACCACATTGATTATTCATACCTCAGAGCAAAAGAAAAAGATTATAGAGGTCGTATTCCAGGATATTACATAAGTGATGAATGGCACGACAAATACAGATACGGTGTAAATACATCATTAGATGATTTACCATTCCTACCAGTTTTCAATCCACAGAAAGCAAATGAGGAATCAAAACAAATTTACGTATTCAATCCTTACAGACCAGGTATGAGATATTACCCATTACCAGATTATGTTGGTGGTTTAAGAGCGGTTGAAATCGATATCGAAGCAACTAATTTTCATGTTAATAACTTGAAAAATGGTCTTAGTCCGTCACTTGCAATTACAACATTTACAAATGCAGATGATGATCAAAGATCAGATATTGAAGCTATGCTTCGTTTACAATATGCAGGCACGTCTAACGCCGGTAATTTAGTGTATATGGACGTTGATTCTCCAGAGAATGCACCAATCATAACACCTATTAATACTAACGGAGCAGACGGTTATTATACAACAATAAACGAAATGGTGATGCAACATATTTTGACTGCTCACCGTATTACATCTCCTGAAATATTGGGGATTATGACACCAGGTAAATTAGGTGGTAAAGATGAAGTAGCAAATGCTTACTTATTATTCTTAAACACTGTAATTAAGCCATTCCAACAAAACATCTTAGATGTATTTGATTGTCTATTAAGTATAAACTATGAAGACATTACAATTGGTGTTAAACAACAGAAATTATTTGATGATGGTGAATTACATGATGAAGTAGTTACTGGTACAGATGCAGAAGAAGGATCAGATACTGAATTAGAAACTGAAATTCAAGAAGCAGATGAGCAAGCAGGAGGAGTAATAGAAGAAACAACAGATAATCCATTAGACTAATGACAAATACATTTTTAATAAGCGAAGCAAAATTATTACAGTTTACTGATATCAATAATAACGTTGATACTGAATTGTTAAAAAATGCAGTACGTGTAGGTCAAGATATTGAGTTACAACGTGTTATAGGTACTAATTTATATCAATCATTACTAACACAAGTAGATGCTGGTCCAGTTTGGACTACACCTAATTATGAAACGTTAGTAAACGATTATATACAAGATTTTCTATTGTACGCCGCCTATTACGAAGCATTAGAGGCGATTTATTTAAGACCTCGAAATAATGGTTTATTAACACCTACAGGAGGTGAAAATAGTGTTAATGCAGACAGATCATTATATGATATGAAACGTCAATCCGTAAATAACAAAATGCAGTATTACGGAGAAAGGTTATCAAATTATATTGCTGAGGAGCAAGCATTGTTCCCAGAATTAAATTCAGCAAATAAAATATATGAGCAATGGCCTGATTATGGTATACAATATCGTTCACCAGTTGCTTTTAAATACCAGAATAGAGCAGCACATTATCAACAAGCAAAAGAGGCTGGTTTGAGGATTGCAGATTCTAAGTATAAACAATTTCCTTTCGGATCAGACATCAATAACTTATAATAATGGGAAACAACTTAACAAATCAGTACATTTCAGCCTCATTTCAAGGCTTAGTACAAATCAGTGGTTCAGAACTCACTGACGGAACAGGTAGTTTAATACCTTCTTTAGATATAACAGCAAGTAATGCTACAACAGCAGTTAGCTCATCACATGCATTAAATGCAGACAATGCAGTAAGTGCTTCATATGCAGTTGCTTCAGATACAGCAGTATCAGCTAGTCATGCTTTAATTGCAGATAGTGCTTTAGCAGCAGATACCGCAACTAGTGCTTCACATGCATTAGTAAGTGATACATCAATAAGCGCTTCACATGCAGTAGCAGCAGATACAGCAATTTCATCATCACATGCTTTAAACGCAGATAACGCGGTTAGTTCTAGTTATGCCGTAACAGCGTCATTCGCACTTAATGTGTCGGATCCAACGTTACAAGACGTAACAGATGCGGGTGCTACTACAACTAATAATATGATTATTGATGGTCCTGTTGGTGTTGATAGAAAATTTACTGTTAAAAGAAATAGTGGGGTATCTGCCCATATACAATCAACATCTACAGAAGCTATTTTTGGTACTTCAGGTAGTTTAAATAGTTATGGTGTAAGAATTTTAGGTGGTGATTCAGGTGCATTTCCAAACTCATTAATTCATTTAGACTCACTTAATGGAACAGTAGTAAGTCAATCATTAGAAGTAAAAAGTGCTTTAACAGCTTCAGGTTTAATTTATCCTACAGCAGATGGAACAACAGGACAAGTAGTAACTACTGATGGATCAGGTAATTTAACATTTTCAACACCAGCAGGTGGAGGTGCAGCAGCAGGTTTAATTTCAGGTTCAGCTCCTAATTCATTATTATCAGCTAATTATACAACAACAGATGCGTTAGCAGAAGGTAGTGGTTCAATCGCTATTGGTGATAATGCTCAAGTAACAGGTTCAACTTCAGATAATACAGTTGTAATTGGTAAAGATGCCGATTCAAAATTAAATAGTGTTAGAAACGTTATTTTAGGTTACAATGCTAGAATGACTGAGGATAACAGAAATGATTCAGTTATCATAGGTGCAAATGCTAATGGTTATCAAGAAGGTGTAGCTATTGGAGCAGATGCATTTACAATTTACCAAGCAGTAGCAGTAGGTAAAAGTGCTTATACAAATGATAATTATGGAATAGCAATTGGAGCAGGAGCAAGAGCAAATAATACAGCAGGTATAGCAATTGGTTCAGGTTCATTAAGTGATGGAAATAATAGTGTTGCAATAGGGCAAGGAGCTCATGCGACAGCAGAAGGTGATGTAGTAATCAACAACGGAGTTAAAGATGTATTTGAATATGATAAATCAGCAGATACAACTACAATACCAAGTATATTAGCAATTACAGGAATTACAGATGTTTCAGCTTCGATTGCAGCAGCAGGAGGTGGTGGTGCAGCATTCCCATTTGTTGGTGATGCAGAAATTACAGGATCATTAGATGTAGAAGGATGGACAAATTCTCAACATTTAGGTATATCAGGTAGTGATCCAAGAAACATGGCAATGGGTACAGGTTCATTAGCTAATGTTACTTCAGGTGTTAGAAACACAGCATTTGGTTCTTATTACTTAGATAATCCAGGCTCAAACTTATTTGCTGCAGGTTATCAAATAACAAACGGTAATGATAACTCATTATATGGTGTAGGTGCTGGTTGTAGAATGACTGGAGGTAGTAATAATGCGTTCTTCGGTGTTCTAGCAGGTGGTGGAACTACTACAGGTAATGAAAATGCTGGTTTTGGTCAAGGTGCTTTACGTGATAACAACGGTTCAGGAAATGTTGGTATTGGTAAATGGGCAGGATACGGAGCATCAGGACAAAATGGTGTAATGGTAGGTTACAAAACAGGATTTGGTAACTCAGGATGGAGAAATATCATTCTAGGAGGAAATTGTGTTGGTCAAGGAGCTTCATTAACTACACACGATAAATTAGTAATTGGACAAGATTTATCTCCAACAGATAACTTAATATATGGATATCATGGTGCTGATACTACTCCAGGTGATAGATTCTTAACAGTAAAAGGTTTAATTAATGCTGGTCAATATAGTGCAGCTCCAACAGGAGCAGGTGTACAAGCAGGTAGTATTTACTTCGATACAACAACTAATAAATTAAGATGTTACGATGGTACTACTTGGAACGACTTATTCTAAAATATAAAACAATTAAATAAAATAAAATGAACGAAGTTTACGCAATTCAACCAATCACAGTACCAGGTTTTAATACTACAGGTACAGCAACTAAAATCATGCAAAATGTAAGTTATACAATTGGTATGACAGAAATGCATGTACCATATAGTTTAGTAAATGCAGATGATGAAGTACTATGGAACGGAAATGTACTTATCAACTCAGCTGAATTAGCAGCTTGGGGTACAGATAACAATTACATGATTGATTTAGTTTGCTCTAAAGCAGGAGTAGTAAGAGTATAACTATGGATTCAGGCACTAAAGATTCAATAGCGAATATCACATCAATGGGTGCTTTGTCAATAACATTCGCCGATGTTCAAATGTATATAAGTTTAGCAGTACTAATAACTGCCCTATTACTTAATATTAGTCGCTTATACGATTGGTATTCGAAGAAATATAAAAAATAGTTCTTAAGGTTGTTTGTGGTGACTATTTTTCCTTAGGACGAAGTTGGAGGGCATTTGCCCTCCTTCTTTTATTTATTTCTCTATTAACTCTAAGGCTATTTTCATAACACCTTTAAGATATTCTAAATGATTTTTTAAACGTTTATTTTCCGCTAGTATCTCATAGTAATTTTCTTGAGATAAAACAATAGATCCTTTATAATCTTTTACTCTACCTTTTGCTCCTTGATTTTCCATTTTACTGTAATCCATAATTTATTTATTTTTT
>JAAHTH010001121.1_pt1 | contig 24347 bp, 10 predicted proteins | sample 6116091 | NCBI WGS metagenome assembly JAAHTH01 (sample SAMN13939990, study PRJNA603662) | sponge metagenome | isolation source: marine sponge | host: Mycale hentscheli | place: New Zealand | collected 2006
AGAAGTAGAGAGATTTGGTAACAGAACGTTACAAGGTTTCTTAAGAATGGTTGGTGCTGAAATGCCAATGACATCAGATCAAGTAATATGGTCTGAACAAAATAGATTACACGTTTCTTACGATGGGTGTACTATTGCAACAAACACAACAATTACAGTTCCTCTTGAAGCTGGAAAGCAGTGTGCTGTAAGAAAAGGACAAACAATTGTAATTTCAGAAGGATTAGTTACTGTAAAAGGTAGAGTTTCTGATGTTTCAGCCGCTGTTGCTGGACCACCTAGAACTGCTACTATCACAGTTGAAACTTATAAGGTTGCTAATATGGCTTCTTTAGCTGGTACTGCAGGTGCTGCTAAACTATTTGTTTATGGTTCTGAATTTGGAAAAGGTACACAAGGTATGGAAGCTGCTGCTAATTTAGCTGCTTCTGGTGTTGCTGCTATTCAACCTGATTTTACTCAGTTTAGCAATAAGCCAATCATCCTTAAAGACTTCTATGAAGTTTCTGGTTCTGACACTGCTCAGATTGGATGGGTTGAAGTTGCTGCTGAAGATGGAACATCTGGATACTTATGGTACCTAAAAGCCGAGTCTGAAACTAGATTGAGATTTGAAGATTATCTTGAAATGTCAATGGTTGAAGCTGAGAAAAATGGTGCTGCTGGTGGTGTTACTGGTTTAGAAGGTTCTGAAGGTATGTTTGCTGCTATCGAAGCTAGAGGAAATATTTATAATGATTTCGCTGGCGCTGCTGCTCCTGGTTCAGGTGCAATGGCTGATTTTGATGCTATACTTAAACAATTAGACAAGCAAGGTGCTATTGAAGAAAACATGTTATTTTTAAACAGACAAACAGCTCTTGATTTTGATGATATGATCGCTGCTATGAACGGATCTTATGCTTCAACAGGTGCTGCTTCTTATGGTTTATTTAATAATGACGCTGATATGGCTCTTAATTTTGGGTTCTCTGGATTCAGAAGAGGTTCTTATGACTTTTACAAAACTGATTGGAAATATCTTAATGATGCTTCTACAAGAGGTTTAACGGAAGACATTGATGGAGTTTTAATTCCAGCTGGAACAACTACTGTTTATGACCAAATGATGGGATCTAACATTAGACGACCATTCTTGCATGTAAGATATAGAGCTTCAGAAGCTGATGACAGAAGATATAAATCTTGGGTTGTTGGTTCTGTAGGTGGCGCTTACACATCTGGATTAGATGCGATGCAAATACACTTCTTATCTGAAAGATGTTTAGTAACTCAAGCTGCGAATAACTTCGTATTGTTTAAGTCTACTGTATAATTATTAACATTTTAAAAGATAAAGAAAATGGGATATGTAAAATTAAAAAAAGCTGGTGGTGATTTTGATATATTATCAGCTGAAGGTGTAGCTAAAGCTGCACTAGATACATCAACAACTCCAGACTCTATCAAAGTTTCTTACTTTGGCGCAGCTGTTCATGAAGTTGTTATTACACCTGCTGCTAATTTTGTGCAAGCAGATGTAACGGCTCTAAATGGAGCTATTGGTAACATTGGCGGAGGATCAGGAATGATTGACGTTAGCTTATCACAATTAGTTTCAAGCATAGCTTTTAGCTAAACAAACAATAATAAGATCCCGCTTCGGCGGGGTCTTTTTTAATTATTATATTATATTATATTATGGAAACAAAAGAAAAGAAAAAACCTGAGGTTGTAAAGGACGCTTGGGAATATAAAGATAGATACTATCATTTATTAAATGATAAAACACCGTTAACTTTTAGAATAAATTCAAGACATTCTCTTAGAAAGCCTTTAATGTATTTCGACGAGCAAAAAGGTTATAACAGAGAGTTAAGATATGCAACTAATATGAAAAGTCCATTTGTAGACGAACAAAATGGACCAGTAACATTAGGTCATATTGTTTTTGAAGACGGTGTATTAATGGTTGCTAAAGAAAAAGTAGCATTACAAAAATTACTTTCACTTTATCATCCTAATAGAAACGCATTATATGCGGAAAGAGACGAAGTTCAAGAAGCTGTAGATCAATTAGATTATTTAGAAATGGAAATACAAGCAATGAACTTAGCACACTCTATGGAGATTGATCAAGCTGAAGCTATATTAAGAGTTGAAATGGGATCTAGTGTATCTACAATGAGTTCTAAAGAGCTTAAAAGAGATATAGTATTATTTTCTAGACAAAACCCATCCTTATTTATAGAATTAGCTAATGATGAAAATGTGGAACTTAGAAACTTTGGGATCAAAGCTTCAGAAGCTAAGATAATAGTTTTATCACAAGACCAAAAAACTTTCTCTTGGGCTTCAAATGGTAAAAAGCTTATGAATGTACCTTTTGATGAAAACCCTTACTCAGCGTTAGCTTCGTGGTTTAAAACAGATGAAGGCGTAGAAGTTTTTAAATCAATAGAGAAAAAGCTTAAATAATAAGTGATTATATATAAGGCGGCTTTTCGCCGCCTTTTTTTAAATATACACAAATGGCAATAAACGTAAACACGGTATATAAAACAGTCCTATTAGTCCTTAATAAGGAACAAAGAGGTTACATGACTCCTGACGAATTTAATAAAATAAGTAATCAGGTTCAACGAGAAATATTTGAAAGATATTTTGAAGATTTAAATCAACAATCTAGACAACCTCAAAATGATATCGATTACGCAGATAGATTAGAATTAACTGAAGAAAAACTACAAGAGTTTAAAACTAGTTTTTTACCAGCTTATGACAAAAATAATGATAATTTTTCTATACCAAGTGATTTATACAAGTTAGGAAATGTATCTTATAGACAAGTTAACTATTTTGATGATGGAGCTGGTAATTTTGGTAGTATATATAGCAATCAATATAAAGAATTACAAAGAGTAAATAGACACGACTTTAATTTAATAAGGAGGTCAAAACTAGTTCAACCATCTAAAAATTACGGTATATTTCTTTATGAAGCAGATAAAATTAAAGTATTCCCAGTTATAGCCACTCAAAATGGACAAACACCTATAGAGTTAGATTATTTAAAAAAACCTACTGAGCCAAGATGGGGTTATGTTTTAGGTGGTATAGGGCAATTTCTATATGATGCAACTACATATAATACAAGTTCTTTAATTTTAAGTCAGGTTTTAACTCTTGATACAAATACAACAGCTGGTTTAACAGACGGTACTTATACTATTGATATTACTTCAACTGCTACAGATCCAGTTTTTACAAGTCCACCTTCTACCGCCACAGGTGGTTCTGTAACTATTACAGTCACTTCTAATACAGTAACCTCTGTAACTATTGCTAGTGTTGGCAGTAGTTTTTCTGTTGGAGATACAATAACTATAAATGCTGCCTCATCAACCCCTGTGTTTCCTGGTGGTGCTGGTACTGGTACTGCTACTATAGTTTTAGCCGCTAATAATCTTATGGGCGCTTCTGCTCAAGGTTCTACAGATTTCATGCTACACAACTCAGAACAATCTGAAGTTATATTAAACATATTATTATACGCAGGTGTTATAATAAGAGATCCACAAGCTGTGCAAACCGCTTTAGCTCAAGTACAAAAAGACGAAAGTAACGAAAAACAATAATACAAAATGGCTTTAATAACTGAAACTAACGCGCAATACTACGCTGGACAACAAACATTTGAAATATCTTCTGCAGTTCAGCAGTTAACATTTAGTTTTGACACACCTCTTGTTAGTGCTTTTGATGCAGCTGGAAATCGTATAGCCCCAGTTTCAAACTTTGATTTATACGAGCTAACAGCAGCTAATCCTACTCCTAGTGCAGCTAATTTAATACCTGAAGCTCAAATAAGTGTTATTGGCCCTAATGGTAATACGATTAGAAATAGCTCTGCGTTTACTAACCCTTCAATAGTTTTATGTCAACTAAAGCAATATGCAATTGACAATAATTATGGTTCATACTCTTATATTTCAGTTGAAGACGTGATTAATAACTTTTTAGTAGGTTATGTTGGTGAAGGCAAACTAATTCAAGGTGTAAAGCGAAGTGATGTTTTGTTCCACGCTAGAAGAGGCATGCAAGAATTTAGCTATGACATGTTGAAGGTTATTAAATCTCAAGAATTGACTATACCACCTAGCTTAACTGTTCCGCTTCCACAGGACTATGTCAACTATGTTAGATGTTCTTGGGTTGATAAATCAGGAGCTAAACACATTATATACCCTACTAGAGTTACATCAAATCCTACAGAACTTCCTATTCAAGATGGCGACGGAATACCCACTCAAGATTCATTTGGTGAAAACTTAGAAGCTCAACAATCTATAACCGAGGATAGGTGGAAAAATAGATCTTTAAACACACAGTGGCAACCAAATGATTATAGATATCCTATGTACCCTCAGAATGTATTAGGGCAAAGATATGGTTTAGAACCAGAGGAAGCAAACATTAACGGTTGGTTTACTATAAATGAAAGATTAGGTAGTTTTTCTTTCTCAAACGATTTAGCTAATAAATTAATAATATTCGAATATTTATCAGATGGTTTAGCAACAGATGAAGATTCTAAAATACCTAAGTTTGCTGAAGAAGCTATGTACATGCATATAGCTTACGCGGTTTTATCTACTCGATTTGGAGTGCCTGAGTATGTTGTAGGTAGATACAAAAGAGATAGATCAACTGCTATGAGAAATGCTAAAATACGCTTGAATAATATAAAGACTGATGAAATAGTTCAAGTGATGAGAGGTAAATCTAAATGGATTAAAAGTTAAATATGCCACAAGTACAAAATAATTTTCTTAAGTCTAGAATGAATAAAGACCTAGACGCTAGACTATTGCCAAATGGAGAATATCGAGACGCTAGAGATGTTAGTATAAGTAAATCAGAAGGCTCTGATGTAGGTGCTTTAGAAAATATAAGAGGTACTTTACAAATAGAGAACTTTAATTTATCTGACAAGCACTTAGAAATTATTGGTTTACATAGTGATGTAAGTACTAATAAGATTTATTGTTTTATAACAAACTATAATGATTCAAGTACAAACAACTTAAACAATCATGCTGCTTCGTTTGCTTCTGCAAAATGCTATATAGCTATGTACGACGCCAACGCAGGATCTGGAACAGTTTTAGTACAAGGCAATTTTCTTAATTTATCTAAAACCCATAAAATATATGGTGTAAACATTATAGAAGATTTATTATTTTGGACAGATAATAGAAATCAACCTAGAAAAATAAACATAAATAAAGCTAAAAGTTCTCCTTCTTACTATAATAGTGAAGATTTAATTAGTGTTTTAAAATATGCTCCTGTTAATTCTATAAGATTTATTGAAAACGTATCTGCATCAAACGCATCTAATGTTTATCAGCCAACATTAATAGATGACACTAGCGAACAGCTTCCTCCTCATTTTACAGCTCCTGCTATACCGAACGGAACAAGAATTGATTTTGGAGCTGCTGGTTTGGTTCCTAAATTTATGGGGCAGTTAGAAGACTATATAGAAATAACTACTACAGCTTCTCCAAGATATTTTTTACGTAATAAAACTCAATTATCTAAGTGGTATTTTATAACGTCTAGACTAAACGAAGCTGTAAGTATTGGTGATACACCATACGTAAGCTTAACCACATTTCCAAGTGACTGGAGTACTACTAATACATCTCCTGACACATATGAAATAGCTGTAGCTAATCCTTTTTATAATCCAAACTTTACTGGAGATAAAGATTATTTAAAAGATAAATTTGTAAGATTTAGTTATAGATTTAAATTTGAAGATGGAGAGTATTCGTTAATGGCTCCGTTTACTCAACCTGCTTTTTTATCTAAACAAGATGGAAACTGGTTAGAAGGTGATGAGCAAAAAACAAAACAAAACACCATCGTAGAGTTTTTTGAAAACAAATTAACTACAGCTGGATGTACTATAGATTTACCATACAATTATGATGAGATTTATAGCAAACTAAATGTTACTGGTATAGATATACTGTTTAAAGAGTCTGAATCAACTAATATAAAAGTTTTAGACTCAATAGATCTTGAAGACTTTGAAAGCCACATTGGTGCTACTATTAACTCAAAAGATCCTACAACTCTTGCAGGTGGAGATTTAAATAACAGTACAATTACTTTTGCAGCTACAACCGCTTTTGATTTAGGTTATCACTATCCAACTACTGTGGTTGTGACTGGTAATGGGAAAAAAGTTAGATTACAAGTTTACATAACCGCTAATAACGCAATTCAAGATATTAAATGCACTTACTCAGGCTCGGGATTTAGAGCTGGTGACGTAGTTATAATACCAGCAAATGAATTAGGTGATGGAAGTCCACAGGTTGTGATAACATTAAGTGGTGATGACTTAGTAGGATGGGATGCTAATTTAAGAAAAGATCAATTTTTATATCAATATAAGTCTACTGAACCTTATAAAGTTTTACCAGAAAAAGCTACTACACGAGTACATGATAAAGCTCCAATTAGAGCAATGACTCAGGACGTTACAGGTAATAGAGTTATGTATGGTAACTACGTAGACAGAAACAACGCTCCTAACTTTATAGATTATTCTGTAAAAATTAACGAAAAATTTAATTTAGATACTAGCGAGTCTGCACAGCTTTCTAGGTGGGAATATCCTTTACAAACTCTTAAACAAAACAGGACATATCAAGTTGGTATTGTATTGGTAGATAGATTTGGTAGATCTTCAAACGTATTATTAAATGAAAGTGTATTAACAAGTAATAATGCAGCTAGAGATTCTACTATATTTACATCTTACAGTAATGCTAATAACGATCCTGTCGAATGGCCTGGCAATTCGTTAAAAGTAGTTTTTAATGGTTTAATACCATCAGCTAAAGCAACAGGTGGGCTATATAGTGCTGGAAATCCATTAGGTTGGTATAGTTATAGGGTTGTTGTAAAACAACAAGATCAAGATTATTATAATGTTTATACACCTGGTATTTTAGCTGGAAGAATTGATTGGGATGGATCTGGTGTTGGAGATGGAAATGGTCTTGGAAGACCTTCGTACAATGAAACTAAAACAAACGCTAACATAGCTTTATTAGGTGATAATATAAACAAAATTCCAAGGAACTTAGAAAACGTAGGACCTTTAGACAAAAACTTTGGTAGTTCTACAGTTTTATTTTGTAGAGTAAATCCTAATTCAGGAACAGTAACTAGTGACGATGAATCAATATACAGTACACAAGTAGCAACTGACACAGCTATTAATAAAATTTCAGTAAACACTATAAAGCAGTTTTTTGATTTTGATAAATGGACTACTACTAAAGGGCAGTTTTATCCTGGAAAAGAAAACGTTGTAGATAACACAAGCTTAGGTAATCCAGATCCTTGGTACCCGTTTTACGTTAGCTCTTTTCCAATGACTCCATCAACTGTAAACACTATAGAATTTAGAGATATATTTTGGAGAAGTGGAGAAAATCCTCATATAGCAACATTGTCAACTAAGGCTAGAATTGGTACTATACCTAGTTACGCAAGTGTTAACAATATAACTATAGCAACTAGGCAAATTGGTGTTTTTGAAACAAAGCCTACTAGATCTAATATAAATATACTTTGGGAAACCACTACCTCTGGATTAATATCAGAATTGAATACTAGTATAAACAGTAATGCTACAGGAAATGGATTAGGTGGTGTTACAGAATTTGCATTTATTCAAAGAGAAAACTTTGCGGCAGGCGTTGATATAGTTACAAATGAATTTGAAGTTGTTGACTCTAATGGCAATACTACAGCAGATTGGCTATCTACTATATCACTGCAAGAAGTGTATCAAGGCTCTACTACATCTGGACCTTTAATAACTGATAAGTTTCAAATATATCAATCAACTGCTGGTACGCCTGGTAGTGCTGCTCCTAGATTTAGAATTAGATTATCCAATAATGCTTCACAGACACCACCAGATTTTATATATAAAGGATTGCCAAGTAATGATCAATTTCTGTTTGTTTTAAAAATTACAGCAAATGGCGTGGTTGATAATTATTCTTTTATAGGTGATTTATCTAACATAGCTCCTAGAATAGATGGTGATGCTCCATATAACGATGTAACAAAAGCTTTTGCTAATCGCTTAAATGGTACACCTATAGCTTTAACAGATTTGTGGAATAAACCATCTAGTGGTTATTGGCCTAATAGTTATAAAAGTATTACTGGAGGTTTATGTTGGGATGTTTCCCAAGCTAACTTTAATGGTAATAGCATAGAAATTGTAGATTTTAACGATGAGTTTTGGAGATGGTATGATCCACAAAAAGTACAATATGCAAGTACTGGAAGATGGAATTGGGATCAAGACGTTACTGGTGCAACCTCAACTAACGAATACTATTACTTACAGAATGGAACTCGATTAGGTGATAATCCAGCACCGTCTCCTTTAAGCACTGTTAATAAAGCTGAACGAACTTATGGTTTAAAAATAAAAATAATAAGAGTTGACACTAGCACTGTATATTGGCAAAGTTCAGGTTATAATCCGCAGTGGGGCGCTAGTAATCAGCAGGGTTCCTGGGTTCAAAGCCCTTCTAACTACTGGGAAAAACCTTTAACTCAATCTCCTTTTATTGTAGATAACTCTGCTAAAAGAATTGTTACAAGCATAACTAATCCGCCTAGCTTAGGAGGTAATTCCAACAATCCTTTACCTGCATCTTTAAACATAACTTATAGAATAACTTACAAGGTTTACGAAGACTTTACAGGTGGGCAAGAAAGTGGTGAATATTATGCTTATGTTAGGTTTTACGAAACACAAACTGATTAATTGTTAAATAGTATAAAAACAAGTGATTATAAATTATGGCTTTTGAATTAGAAGTAGATTATTATAACTCTTATATATTAAGAAGATTAGTAACTAATAGAGACACAGCTCAAGGAGGCACTGACTTTAGTAGTTCTAATAGAGCTATTTATAGAACTTGGCCAAGCGTTGAAGGTTCTAATTATGAAAGAGATGGATATCCTTTTTGGGCGCCAAACCCAGTAGCAGTACCAGCTCCTTACATTCAGTATCCTATTTCTAATGTTGCCAAAGACGCTAGTCAATGGGTGATAGGAACTACTGATCCTAACTGGATAGTAGAAGAAGCTAGAATTAGAGGAGGTTTTAATAATACAATAACAGATTTAGGTGTTAGAGCTTATTTAGTAGAAGAAAATCCACAACCTAACAATAGATTTAATTCTATTATATATTCAGGAGTATACAACTCTAGAACATCTTACAATGAAACAAACGTGTTTTCAGTAGCTGAAGATATAACCAAATCTTTAGATCCACACTATGGAGGTATACAAAGAATGTATGCAGAAAATACCAATTTAACTGTATTTCAAGAAAATAAAGTTAGTTCAGTGTTAATAGATAAAGACGCTATTTACTCTGCAGAAGGCTCAGCTGCAGTCACATCGACACCTTTGGTTCTTGGGCAAACAACTCCTTATACTGGAGAATATGGTATAAGTAAAAATCCAGAAAGCTTTGACGTTTTTGGATTTAGAAAGTATTTTGCAGATAAATATAGAAAGTCTATTTGCAGGTTGTCCAAAGATGGCATTACAGAGATTTCTAATTATGGAATGAACGATTTTTTTAGAGATGAGTTAGCCAATGTAAAAGATGATCCATACTTATATACAGTAGATTTTTTAGATCCAGGAGGTTTGTCTCAAAATCCATCATGGCCATATCCTAGTCCATTACCTCCGTTTGCAACACAAATTTATATAACTTTAACAACTTACACTCAAGAGCAATTTGATTTAATAGAACCTGGGATGTGTTTATATCTAAGGCAAAATGGTAATTTAATAGACTGTCAATCATATGTTGCATCTGTGGATTTTTCCACAAACAGAGTGTATTTAGTCGGCTTACCTAGTCAAGATTTAACTGTTACAGGCAATCCTGCAGATGGTGTAGTATTTGCGTCATATAAAAAAGATAGAATAATAGGTGTTTACGACACTTATAAAGATAATTATATACTTTCTTTTGTAAAATATAGTACGTCTCCTACATCGGATGATTCTTATCACACTTTAGCTTATGATGAAATGAGTCAAGGTTGGGTTAGTTTTTATAGTTACTACCCTTACAACACGAGAAGTTTAAGAAATAACTTATATAGTACTAAAGGGAATAATCTATATATTCATTATGATGCAAATGCTTATAGAAATAGTTATTATGATGCTGCACCAGTAAGTTCTTCTATTACATTCATATTTAATGCTAACCCATCTGTTAATAAAAACTTTAAAACAGTTGGGTATGAAGGAACTAATGGTTGGCAAGTAGAAAGCTTTATCTCTGACAATGAAGAATTTGTTGGAGGTCAAACATTTAATGACGAGGTTAAAACTGTTTATAGTTATGACGAAGGTTTATATACTGAAGGAGGAGTAAGCTATAGGTTAGGATTTAATTTACGAGAGAACAAGTATCATGCTAACTTGAGAAACAAATATGATAGATCTGGTTATTTATCTAACAGCACACGACCTGGTCAGGTTGTTATTTCAGAAAATGGTGAAAACGTATCTGGTATTAAAGGGTTTTTTGCTACTGTTAAAATATCAACTGACACAACAACAGACATTTATGGACTTAAAGAATTATTTGCGGTATCTTCGGATTACGCTATATCATCTTATTAAAATTTAAATTATGGCACACATAGCAGGACATCCAGCAAGCCCACCAGCAAATCCACCGGCAAATCCACCGGCAAATCCACCTATATTTAACCCTATGCAGCAAGCATATGAGTGGTTTGGCACTCAAACACCAGTTCAACAAACAAGTTGGATGGGGTTAGCGGCAGGAGCAGTACCAGCATTAGGGGCTACTGTTATGTCAGGGATACAATATAGTAAAGCAAAAACAGACGCTAAAAACCAACAAAATTTAGTTGATAATTTAATGTCACAGTACATGTCTAAACCTATTAGAAATCCTTATGCAAATATGCCAGTTGCTACTAAAGCTGCAGAAATGAAAGCTGAAGAAACTGACCAAGTATTAGCAAACACTCTTGATACTATGAGAGAAACAGGTTATGGAGCAGGTGGTGCTACAGCTTTAGCTAGAGCAGCTGCTAATTCAAAACAAGGTATAGCATCAGACATAGAAAAACAAGAAGCTAGAAATGCTCAATTAGCTGCTAAAGGAGATATGATGGTTCAACAAGCAGAATTCTCTAGGTTAGATCAACAAATGGATTATGAACAAAGTAAAGCAGATTTATCTAACCAACGAATGGTTGAAGGTATGGAAGGTTTAGCTGGAGGATTAGGAAGCTTAGGTGCTTTAGGTGTTCAAGCTGGAACATATACTACTACTCAAGAAGATGCCGCCGAAGGAAGAAGATTTGGTTTTCAATAAAATAAATTAATATGCCAAAAGTAAAATTAACTAAAAGAGCTACACCGGACTTATCAGAAGCTTACCAAGCTACAGATAACTTAACAAAAAGTCTTGCTGCTAGAAACACTTTAGATTACACTAGAGAGACAGCTAAGTATGAACTAGAAGGACAAAGATTATTTGAGCTTGAAAAACAAAATATAAAAGATTATGAAACAGCTTATGACCAAGCTCTTCTTGCTGAGAAACAATTAGGAACTACTTTTGATGATAACACTAGAGAAACATTAAGAAATAGTGCTCGTGAAATATCAAACGCAAGAACAATGGCAGCTCTAGGTCAAGGTGTATATGGTGAGAAATATGACGCGAAAGGACTAACTTTAGGACATTCGAAAGCATATGAAACTATAGCTAAAAACGAAAGAACATTAAACGCTATGGTAGCTAATACTGGCTCTTTGTTTGAACTAAATAATAAAATACAAGCATCTAATGGGTTAAAAGACGGTGATATAGGTAAAATGATTTATAACGGCAATGGTAATACTGCTAATTTAGTAGAAATTGTAAAAGGTGTATTTGATAATAGTGGTGACGTTAAGTATGAAGTTGGTAAATCAGGAGAGCCATACTATGTTAAAAACATTGGAGGACAAGATGTTAAAATACCTGTAGAACTTATAACTAATATAATGACAGGGGAAAATGCTAAATACCCTATACAGTTTAATGAAGACCCTACAGAATCTTTAAAGCTCATACACGAAAACTTAGCTAAAAATCCTGAAGTTTTCAAAACTATAAAAACTAGAGAGGGTCAATACTTAAGTAGTGATGGAAAGTATATAACTACATCTGGAGGCAAAAAAATTGATATTGATGAGGAAGCTTATAAAAAAGCATTTAGAGATAAGAGTTTAGCTTTACTACAAGACACGGAGCAAATGCAAACTTTTTGGGAGGTTTTAGCAGTATCAGGTGATTTTCAAAACCCAGGTTATTATAATCCAGATAAAGAAATAGATTATATGGGTCAGAAAATGACTATGAAAGAAGCTGCTCAATATCTAGCTGCTGACTACGCTGCTAATATGTTTATCGTTGATGGTGAACAAACTGCTTCAACAGCTTCTAAAACAACTTTAAATACAGGGTACAAAGCACCAACGCCTATAGACCCAACGGATATTAACGATATGAAAAAAGCTAGGGTTGCGTTAACGAGTTATCAAACAGGTGTTGAAAATCCAGCTATACTTACAGCGTATTTAAATGAAGTAAACGGAGCAAATAGCTATTTAACTAGAGGAGAAATAGAAAATCGTGCAGAAGAAATATTTGGAGGAAGAAATACTGAGGAATACGCTAGATTTAGAAATATATACTTTAATGAGCCTGATATGTTATATGGTCTGGAAAGTATTAATGATGATGTATTTAAAGCTAAGCTTGGAGATCAACCAGATAAACTTATATTTAAAATGACAGATGACGGGCCTAAATTGTTTATAGATAAATATAAAGATGCTGCAACTGTAGAAAAGCAATTTTTCAAAGCATTGAATTATAATGATGATCAAGTTAATACGCTTAAATCAGTTAGTGGAACTAACTACCGTGTGCAACATCCTTTTAGAGGTCACTATGAGTACAGAGATGGAGAATATAAAAATGCTGTTCCTCGAGGAAGTTCACCTGGAGCTTTCAATTATATAGTTCCTTTTAATGATGCAAGTTTTGATAAACATCATCCTAAAATAACTAAATATAATAATCTTTATCCCGATCAAAGACAACAATTAAATGAGTGGGTTAAAAAGAAAAACATGCAACCAAATGTTGATATAAAGCCAAATAGTGATGAAGCTGTTGCAGCTTGGAATAAAGAATTTGCTGGTAACACAGGTGTTATTGGATCAGGACCAGGTAAAATAGTTTTTGACTCAAGCAGACCACAAAAATAAAATAATTTATGCCTAAAATATATAATTGGAATGGTAACGAGTATAACGCTGATCAAGTTGCAGCTTGGGCAGCAGAAGAAGGTCTAAGTTTTGACCAGTATTTAAATACTTATACTATAAGCGAAATTGACACTAAACCTCAAGATACTTATTATAATTGGTCTGGCAATAATTATACAGAGCAAGAGGTTCAAGAACTAGCTTTAGATCAAGGCTTACAGTTTGAAGATTTTGTAACTGAAAATAATATAGGTAAGGTTGAAAACGTAGGTTGGGGGCATGACGCTGGAAAAAGAACGCTTGACGAAATGAGTATTAATTATGATGCTTATAGAGCTTTAAAAAAAGAAGAAGATATTTCTTCATCTATTTTAAGTTACGAAGAATTTGAATTGCAAGGAGAAGATACTTTAGTAGATATTTTAGAAGAAAAATATGGAGATCAATTTAAGGTAACAGTTCCGAATAGACCAGGAATGGATGCTATTAACATAGAGTCAGAAGTTACTGGTCAAGATATAACTGTTTACACGGGTAATACATCTGCTCCTGATTTTATTGATAGAAATGCTCCAAGCTTTGGCATGTATGACCCATACTCTCAGTACACTATGTTGATGAATTTTATGGCTAAAAATTCTCAACAAGGTGCTAATCCTACACGAGCTAAAGTTTATGAAACAACTGGGCTTACTGAAGATCAAAATGAAGCTGCGCCTGGTTTCAATGGTAATTACGGCATGATTAAAGATCAATTTATTTCTTTAGAAGATTATAGAGATTTACCAGACGAAGAAAAAACAGGGGCAGTTCAATTTACTCAAGCACAAATGAGTGGTGAAGAAATACTTGAACAATCTAATATAATACGAAACTCTATTGTAAATTTGTTAAATGAAAAAACAGGTGGAGCTGTAGGGTCTAAACTATTTAGTGGTGAAGAAGGTAAAGCCATATCAGATCCTAGTTGGTATAATATATATCATGATAAAAACGCTTACACAAGAGATCAATTATTAGATAATGCTTATGAGCAATTAAGTCTTAAATCTGGCCCACAAGGATACAAAATGAGTAGAGATTCTTTTGATGAATTAATTTCAAAAGATGCGTTTGTAAATAGTATTAATCAAGCAGTTAAAGATAATAGAGAAACATCAATAAATATAAATGCCGCTGGTTTCGGATACAAAGGATTAAGTCGTAATGAGTTTGAGAGAGATTACAATAATCTAACTAATTACTATACTAATCAAAATCCAAACGTTCCAGTTATCATAGACGCTAATAATGCTCGTGAGCAAGCAGAAACTAAAATAATAGCACTACAGTCACAAGAAACTTTAAGTACAGAAGATCAAGAGAATTTAACAAAAGCATATAAAGATTTTCAAGACGCGGCTTTAATATTGAAGAAAAATGGAGCTGATTTGTTTGTTAAAGACACGTGGTTAGATCAAACCTTGTTAAGCGATGAAGAAAAAGCAGAGGTTTTAAGACGTCAAAAAAATGCTAAGTTAGCTGCTAAATCTCAAAACGATTTAAATAATTCAGCAGATATAAAAGCTAAAACTCCACAGTCTAAAGCTGTTAAAGATATGTATGAAAAGGCTGTGGAAAATGAATATCAATTATTATCTATAGGAAATAATAATTATATAGATTTCAACGTTGGAGGAGGATCTGGTTTAAATGGTACGATTTTAAATATATTAAAAAAGCGTGGTGAAAATGTATCTTTAGTTAGTGGAGATATGGCTACTACATATTCTCTACAACCCGGTTTGAATCTAGGTGCTAGAGGCATAATGTATCTGCAAGATGAAAACGGAAATAGAATTGACAACGTTAAAATAAGTTACAACGAGTTAATGAATAGTGGTTTTACTTATACGGAGTTTGAAGGAGCTCAAGATGAAAGTATGCACTACATGACAGAAGATGAAAGGGTTGGCTTTAAAGATTGGCAGTTAGAGTATTATGCTAATAAAGGTGAAAAGCAAGGTCTTTACGAGGTTGGTTATTTAGGTACTGACCCAGCTGATATGAAAGCTCCTTACAGAAGTGTAAATTCAATATCTGATGTTCCAGGTTATTTAAAAGATATTGCTGTAGATGGAGCAACAACTGTAAACAGAGCTTTTGGGACAATGTGGGGTGATGGTATTCCATCTCATATCTACAACACAGCAGAGACAGCTAGAGATAGAATGAACATGATTGAAAACACTATTGGTATTATTAACAGTAGTGATGATGTTAAAAGCGGAAAAGTAGATGCAGTTAATTTATCAAAAGCTGCAAAAGAAAATTTAGAAGTAGGATACACCGAAGCAACAGTTGGCGCTATTGGAAATTTTGTTCCTACACTTGTTGAGTTTGCTTTGTTTGAGTTTGCAACTGGAGGCCTTGGATCACCTGCTGCTATTGCTAAATTAGGTGCTGCTATAAAAGCCGGCAAGCAAGTTAATACAGCTACTCGTTTATTAGCTGGAACTAAAGGTGGCAGGTTTGCGGTTGGAGCATTAAGAGAAGAAGTAAAAATGCAGGCTAATACCGCGGACTTTGGTTTAGGTACTGGTGCTTTCTTTTTTGGATTTGGATCTGCGCTAGGTAAAATGAATTTCTTAACAAAGAATAGACCAGCGTTACAAAGATTGTCTCAAAGATATCTAACTAAAGGACCATCAGGCGCTATGGCTATTGAAGCAGATCAATTAGTACATGCTCTTGCAGATGAACTAAGTAACGATAGAGATTTCTCTGACACTATGGATGAGCTCTATGGTGATCAAGATGATATGTTTAAAAGAATTGTCTCTAACACTTTAATGTTTCAATTAACAGGTGTAAACGCTAGAGATAATATAGTCACTGACGTTTTTACTAAAAAAGGTAGAAGTCAATATACTGGTTTATTTTCTGGAAATAAAGCAAGGTTTAAAGCACAGTCTAAGTTAAGACAAATGTCTGGATTAGATGGTTCTCTAACTGGCTTTAAAAGAAATAAAGATGGAAGTGTAGATGCTAGTGGAGATAACACATTAAATGAAGTTTGGACAAACTTAAGTGACAAGCAAAGATCTGAAATTAATAATTTACCAGAAGCTTTAGCTTTGCCTAAACTTTTAGAAATGCTTGACACAGGTGAGGGGTTTAGCGGTAACCAGAAAAAACAAATGAATCGTCTTGGTAGAAAGTTAAAAAGTAACATGGATATATACCATGGTCTTTCTCAAAGAATAGCTATACAAACTCAATACGACGCGTTAGACCCATGGGTAATTGATAAAGATACTGGATTACCAAAAGAAGATGCTAATGGTGAAAGAATTATAGACCCACAGTTTGAGCAAAATTTACAAGCTCATCTTGGAGGCTATTTTAATCAAATAAGAGAGTCAGGAAATTTCACTGATAAAGACGGAAATAATTCTTGGAAAAATCCTAAAATAGTTATAGGTAGAGGAGATGCTTGGAGAGCTGGAAAATTAGAAGGTGATAATACTGCTGCTAGATATGAGCCAAACAAGGATGGTGGTATTATATATCTTGATCTTAATAAGTACAAGCGTGGTAAAGTACCGCATGAAATCGGGCATGCCGTTATGGAGCACTACTTTAAAGATAACCCAGTTGCTAAAGAAAACTTTTTAAAGCAAGTTGAGAAATTTGCTAGTGAAACTTCTAATATGACTTTTAACCATAGTGAATATGGAGAGGTAACAGGAAAACAACTTATTGATTTTATATCAGAGAAATATTCTGACAAAGAAGGTTATTCTAAAAAAGATAGAAGCGAGGAGTATTTTACATATATGATGGAATTAGCGGCAGATCCTATGGTTCAAGCTACTAATAAATACTTAACTGGTAAAACGTATTCTACGGTTATGAAAATGATGGGTAAGATAGGTAAGCCATTAGGTTTAGCTAAAACAAACATCAAAACTGGATCAGAAGTATTATCAACTATATATGCTTTAAACAAAGGAATTACATCTGGAAAATATAATAGCTCTTTTAATAAACAAATGAGACGTTTAATGGACTCTAATAATAAGAGATTAGAAAACGTTTCAGCTTTAGAAGAGATGCAATTGGCTGACCAGGGTAAATCTTATGAAGAAGCTGTAGCCGCAAGAATAAAAAAGAAAAAAGCAGGTAAAAAGTCTATGGACTTTGATTTTACTGGTGATAAAACTTCTGAAGAAATTACAGCGGAAAATACTAAAATAGTTAAAGGTATACAGGACAAAGCTAGAGAGCAAGGGTTAACATCATATGAAGTTAAAAGTCCTGAAGAAATAGCATCGCTTTATTTAAACAATACTAGACTACCTAGACAAGTTTTAAAACAATGGGAAGGTAGAGATATGTTAGATCCCATAGCAAGAGAAGCTTTTTTGGAATCTTTAGATAAACAACTTTATGAATACGCTAGAAGATACGGGAATACAGCTTATACTAAACAAAGAGCAGGAGAAAGTAAAGAAGCTTTTGAAGCTAGAAAAGAATTAATTTCAAACCTTGAAATACCTTTTGGAGCTTACGCTATAGAAGGTTTAAAGAAACAGGTTGGTAACGCTTTGGTTGACGCTGGAGTTGCTTATAAAGAGGGTAATAAAATAAAATTATTACAAAAAGTAAGTGGTGAGGCTAGCGATAAAATATTTGAAGGATTAGTAGAAAAAGGTAGATCGGCTACTGGTAAAGTATTAGATTTCCAAGAGGGTAGAACAGACGCTCAAGGCAATGCTAAACTTGATCCTATAACTGTAGTTAAAGACAAAGCTGAAGCTGAAGAAATTATATCTAAATTAGATGCTGATGCTGAAAAAATTAATTGGGAAAAAGAAAATTTCTCATATAAAACTACGCCGGATTTTTCAGGAGTAGCAAAATACTTTGGTGTTAAAGAAAGTAAGATAAATAAATATGATGGTAAAATAAATCCTAAGTCAACTAGACTAACTCAAAAAGAAGTTGAAAGTGCTCAAAATAAAATCAATGATCAAGCTAAAGAAATCTTTGATTCATGGGCTAATGGTTATGCAGAATCAGGAAAAGAAGGCGTAAGAGGTTATTCGACAGGTATTCAAAATGTTTTACTAAAAGCGGTTGATGCTAAAGGTAAAGCTTTATTTTACAGAGAAGGAGAGTTTGCTCAAAAAACTGGACCTGGTTTAATGGGTAAAGAAAAGCTAGCGTTTAATGAAGCAGCAATGAAAGAGTTTTTTGGAATTATGCCTGACGGTAAGTTTCAAACTCTTAAAGAAAATGGTAAGGTTGACCAAAGAATTAAAGCTGCTATACATCAATTAGGTAAGTCTATTACTGGTAAGCAATTTGAAAAATGGTTAAAAGAAAATAAACCTGAAGGCTGGCAAAATTACGTATTAGACATGAGCTCTGGAAAAGGTCCTGAGCGAGCTTCTAAAGATTTATTTGAAGATAGAGTAAGTAAAGTTAAATTTACTAGAAAACAAAAACAAGTCTTGCGAGCTATGTTAGACGATAAAGACTTTGTAGATAAAAATACTTTAGGAGAGTTGTTGTTAGACGACACTTTTATTGATATAGGTGCTATAGATAGACAACGTATTATTAAAGGTTTTAAAGATGCTATAAATGATCCTACTAACATAACTAAAGTAAAAGAGATTATAGAAAAGATGGATCAAAAGTATTTTAACGAATACGTAGAGGCATTAGCAGAAAATACAGGGTTATCTTTAGAACAGTCAAAAATATTTGCAGAAAAAGAATTAGGAGATTATAAAAAACTATATAAAGAATTAGGTGTTGAATACAAAGGAGCTAGTCCTAAAGAAGGGTTTAAAACTGTAACAGTTAGTGATAAAAATATAAAAGAATATCAAGACACTATTAAAGAAATATTTAAAGGTTTAGATTTAGATATGTTAGAAGCAGGAAATAACACGCTATTTAGCTATATAATAAACTCTTTAAATTCTAATAGTATGTTAAAATTTAGAGACTACACTGGGCATGGTGGTAGATTTAAAGATGGAAGTACTATGACTAAAAAAAGTTTTGGAGTTAAATCTAATGCTGAGTTTATAAGACGGATTCTTGAAGATTCTAATTTTGGTAAAACAAAAAACAAAAAGAAAACTCTTGATTATATAAAAAATAGCAAATATGCTTTTCAACCAAGTTATGATGCTAAAGGTAATAAAGGACATGGTGAAAGAATAGCTGAACTTTATAAGAAAAATCCTAAAAAATGGTTGGAAGAAGCTCAAAAATACTATGCCAACAAAGACGCTGTAAAGGATTTTGATACATTACAAGAAGCAATTGATGCTACGTTTGAGGCTAATAGATATGTTTATAAAGAATTTTATAAATCCTTACTAGAACTACCTAATTCAGCAAGTTTGTTTTTAAGTCAACTTCAAACAAGTGCTTCAAGTGGTGTTCCTAGAGGATTAGTATCAATGATGAGTTTAACGACTAAGCCTAAACAAAAAGTTGGTAAGTCCACTGATTTAACTCACAATGAACATGCTTTAGAAATGTTTAATATATCTAAACGTTTTCATGAGATAAAAAATAGTGATTTATCTATGGCTCAAAAAAGAGAGTTAGTTGATTTAATGGCTGAAGGAGTTGCTCAACATTTAATACCTAAAGAATTGCAAGGTGTTAAGGATTCCTCAAAGTATGGAGGTAGTAAAGGTAGAGTTTCTTTTAATGATATATTAAATACTTTTGTTACAGAAAAATCAGGACAAGATCAAGTTTTTATCGCAGGTGAATATGCTGGTATGAAAGTATCTGAAATGATAATGAAAAGATACGGTAAGGAAATTGCTAAAGAACTTATAGAATCTATACCAGTTAAAGATTTAAACTCTGAAGGTTGGAAGTTAAAACAGAGAGTAGATAATTCTAAGAATTATGACAAAATAATAGAAGATAATTTCTCTGAAGCCAAAGACTATGATGTATATGCTGAAAAAGCTAGTAAAGACTTATTTGAAGATGCTTTAAACAATATGGAGAATAGGGATATTGCAAATAGAATTTCTTTAAGAAGAAATAATCCTATTAAAAAAGCTAGAGTATTTGATTTTGATGACACTGTTGCAAGAACTAATAGTAAAGTTTTTGCTACTAAAGATGGTAAAAAGAAAACTTTAACGGCTGAAGAGTTTGCTAAGCAAGGTGAAAAACTTACTAATGAAGGATGGAAAATGGATTTTTCTGACTTCAATGAAGTTGTTGAAGGAAAAAAAGGACCATTGTTTGAGGTAATGAAAAAAATGAAAGAAGCTGCTGGTGAAAGAGATATGTTTATATTAACCGCTAGAGCTCAAGAATCCGCGCCAGCTATACACAGATTTTTAAAAGAAATGGGTATAGATATACCTATAGAAAATATAACTGGACTAGGTAATTCTTCAGGAGAAGCTAAAGCTCAATGGTTAGTTGATAAAGTTACTGAAGGTTACAATGATTTTTACTTTGCTGATGATGCACCTCAAAATGTTAAAGCAGTAAGAGAAGCTTTAGAAAGTTATGATGTTAAATCAAAGACACAACAAGCTAAAAATTCTTTAGATCTCAGTACAATGTTTAATAACATACTACAAGATAAGTCTGGTGTAGAATGGTATAAGGAATTCTCTGAGGCAAAAGCTAAAGTACTAGGTAAAGATAAATTTAAATTTTATATACCTTATTCAGCAGAGGATTTTAACGGCTTATTGTATGCTACGTTAGCAAAAGGTAAACTAGGTGAAAGTCAAATGGCTTGGTATAAACAACATCTATTTGATCCATATTCTAGAGCTCAAGGGAATTTATCAAGAGATAGAATGCAATTGATGTCTGATTTTAAAGCTCTTAAAAAACAGTTAGACGTTCCTAAAGATTTACAAAAAGTAACAGAATCTGGTTTTACTAATGAACAAGCAGTTAGAGTTTATTTATATGATAAAATGGGTTATGAAGTACCTGGACTTTCTAAAACTGATAAAGCAGAATTAATCAATATTATAGAAAGTGATGGTAAACTTAAAGCTTTTGGCGATCAAATATTAAACGCTACAAAAGGAGATGGATATGTTAAACCTGGGAAAAACTGGTTAGTAGGAACTATAACTACAGATCTAATAGAGCTAATCAACACTACTAAAAGAGCTAAATATTTAGAGCATTGGCAATCAAATGTAAATACTATATTTTCAAAAGCTAACTTAAATAAATTAGAAGCTATTTTTGGACCTAAATATAGAAGTGCTTTAGAAAATAGTTTAAACAGAATGAAAACTGGTAAAAATAGAACCGCTGGATCTAATAGGCTAAGTAATAAAATTTTAGATTATTTAAACGGATCTAATGCTGCAATTATGTTTTTCAATACTAGATCTGCTATATTACAAACTATATCTGCAGCAAACTTTGTTAACTGGAGTTTTAATAATCCACTTAAAGCTGGTCAAGCTTTTGCTAACCAAAAACAATATTGGAAAGATTTTAGTGAGTTATTTAATTCTGATTATTTAGTAGATAGAAGAAACGGGCTAAAGATAAATATTAACGAATCTGAAATAGCTGACGCAGCTAAGACTTCTAAGAACAAAGCTAAAGCAATATTAAACTTAATTAAAGAAAAAGGTTATTTACCTACACAATATGCAGATAGTTTCGCTATCGCTACTGGTGGAGCTACTTATTTTAGAAATAGGATTAATGATCTTATGAAAAATAAGAACATGACAGAAGCGGATGCTAGAAAATTAGCTTATACAGAGTTTAAAGATTTATCAGAAACTTCTCAACAATCTTCTGATCCAAATAAAATATCTCAACAGCAAGCAAGTGATGCTGGTAGATTAATATTAATGTTTGCTAATACACCTATGCAGTATGCTAGATTACAAAAAAGAGCTATTCAGGACTTAAAAGATGGAAGAGGAAATAGTAAAGAGCATGTTAGTAAAATAATATATTATGGTTTCGTACAAAACCTAATATTTAACGCAATGCAACAAGCTATGTTTGCTATAGGATTTGGAGATGAAAGCGATGAGAGTCAAGAAAAAAGAACTTTAGACACTGCTAATGGAATGTTAGACTCTACTCTAAGAGGTTTAGGTATGGGCGGTCAAGCTCTATCTGTTGGCAAGAACTTTTTATTAGACTTGTACGAAAGATCTGACAGAAGTAGACCTGAATATGCTGATGCTGCTTGGAAACTATTAGATATTTCTCCTGCTGTAGGATCAAAAATTAAAAGAATAAAAAGTGCTTTTTATCCATTTGATTCTAAAGCTAGAAGACAAGAGATTTATGACAAAGGAATAAGTCTAGATAATCCTGCTTTAATGTCTGCCGCTAAAATAATATCTGCAACAACGAACGTTCCGTTAGATAGAGTTTTATTAAAATACGAAAACATATCAGACGCGGTTGGAGCTGAAACTGACTTGTGGGAAAGAATAGCTTTATTAGCTGGTTGGTCTAAATGGAGTTTAGAACCAAAAAAATCTCAACCTAAAAAATCAACTTCAAAAAAGAAAAAAGAAAAAAAGAAAATGAAATTTATATAAGGAACACTAGAAAATGGGCACCATACCCAAAGTTCCTGTAACCAAAAAAGGGAGGCCGTAAGACCTCCCTTTTGTTTTTTAGCAGCCTTGACAAAGACCTTCACATAATTCACACATCTCTTTTAATTTTAATAGTTATGTCGTGTGGCGCGGTTTCATTTCCACCAAAGTATGGGTAGAGTTGATATCGCCTATACTCGTCAGGACAGTTCTTAGGTATGTGTACATAAGTTCCATCAACAGATAATCTGTAGTCCCAAGTTGATATAGTCATTTCGTAGTAATGCTCTTCACATATACTAACTCTTTTTATAAGATCAAAGCTAAACTCACCAAGTTCATGTTTAAACCAGTGTATTTCTAAACTATCGTTTAACCATCTCCAACCAAACCTTATAGAGTTTTCCATATGGTTAGTTGAACAGTCGCTCCATCCTATTAATTTATTTATATCTAGTTGATTAAGGCTATCCACAGTTTTGTAGATAGCGCTTGAATCAAATTCAATGTCCCAACCGAACATCGTGTCTTTACTATAATTCAAAGCATATGTCGACCTATGTTTTCCTTCTTTTATAGTAAATGTTGTATACTCATTTTTTATCTTAGTACAGCCATTAAGTAATTTCACAAGCACCGCCAGCGCAAGCAAGCTCACCACTAAGATCAGTGTTGTCTTCAGTCTCGATAACATTTTCTAAGTTTATATCAGTTAAGTGTTGCAACATATTTATATACGTTCCTTCATCAATATCCTCGAAAGGAGCTTGAGTATATGTTCCGCCATCAAAAGGTAGTACAGATAAACCATTATAGTATTTTCTGTTATCCCACATCCACTCTCCAGCATCTTCCCACTCCTCAGCTTTTAAACTAACTGTAGCAGACACATTGTGAGTGTTACTACCTTTTCTATGACCAGGCGTAACCCACTCTGTTGCAACCTTTTTTATACGTTCAAGTAATTGGAAAGGTGATTCAGTTCTAAGTATAGAACCTTCAGGCGATTTTTGTGGTATACTAATTACAGCAGTATCATGTGGTCTAAAGTATTCATCTTCAACTAACATTGGGTGGTTTTCAACTAAGTACTTGTATATACTTTCGTTTTTACCAACTCTTATTCTACGGACATAATAATTGTTATGCCATGCGTGAATACCAGATGATGTTCCTAATGCCAGAGATGTCGTCCCTGCAGGCTTCACGGTCGTGCATCGCGCAGCTGGGTTAATTCCAATCGCTTTCGCGACTCTTGCGTTTTCTCGTTTTACTAATTGAGCGGCTTTCTTCATGTCGTATCCTAACACGGTGCCAGATCCTATCCCCGTC
>JAAHTH010001122.1_pt1 | contig 24343 bp, 32 predicted proteins | sample 6116091 | NCBI WGS metagenome assembly JAAHTH01 (sample SAMN13939990, study PRJNA603662) | sponge metagenome | isolation source: marine sponge | host: Mycale hentscheli | place: New Zealand | collected 2006
GCGCAAGCTTCACTCCGTAATATCATTGAAACGTTTTCGCGAACTACTAGGTTTATAATGACTTGTAATTTTGTAGAACGTATTATTGATCCTCTACAATCAAGATGCCATGTACTTAAAGTAGTACCCCCAACTAAAAAAGATGTTGCTAAACATTTAGCTTGGGTTATGGATCAAGAAGGTATAGGATTTGAAATGAATGAATTAGGAGCTATTGTAAGTCAATATTATCCTGATTTAAGAAAATGTATTAATACTATTCAACTATCTACTCAAGATAGTATGTTAAACCTAGACCAATCAGTGTTAATATCATCTAATTATATAGATCAAATTATTGATGAATTATCACATAAAGGTACTCGTTTAAAAATAATACGTCAAATTATAGCAGATGCGAATGTAGATGATTATGAAGAATTATTTAGAACACTATATGAAAGGGCATCTGAGTACCTCCCAGGTAAAGAGGGCACAGTAGCTATTTTAGTTAACGATCATCAGTATAAAGCAAATTTCCGTATTGATAAAGAAATCAATACAATGAGTTTAATTTCAAATATAATAAATAATAAATAATTATGCAACAACAACAGCAAGCAGGACCTCCTATTGACTTAAAAAACACTTCAGAAATTAAAAATTTTGAAGGTGATGTTTTATTTCAACAAGGAGTAGTATTAAGAACAGTGTCTAAATTTGTTATGGGAACAGAAGAAGATGCTCTTTTACCCATCCCAGTCTTTTATGACCCAACTACTAAAAAAATTCTTAAGGCATCAGTCCCTAAGGATCTTAGAGATGAGTTAAAAGACTATATAATGGATTAGTATTGAAAAATATATTTGATTGGTTAAAGGCAATTAACACCACCAAACCCCCAGTAGAATCATTTACAGATAAAGACTGGGAGGTTTGGAATAGTTATATGATTCACAGATTTATTTCTATGAACTCTGACTACATTGATATAGTAAATTATGTTCAAGAGTTTCCACCTCAGAAAAAAAAGATGATTTATAACATATATAAAGAATTTATTCCCAAAAATAATAAATGGAATAAATACATTAAATCAAATATAAAACAACCAAATAAAGACTTAGTAGAATATATAAAAAATTATTATAAATGTTCAGCAAAAGAGGCCAAAGAATATTTAGGTATATTGGATCGTACAGACATAGACGGTATACTTACTAGTTTAGGACTAGAAAAAAAAGAAATTAAAAAATTATATGCCTGAAAGTTATAACTATTTTAAGGAAGATGTTAAAGAGTTTATTATTGATAAACTTCCTTTAAATTCAAAAATATTGGATATAGGTCCTGGTATTGGTACTTATTCACAATTACTTAGAGACGCTGGTTATAAAATGGATGCTATAGAAATTTTTAAACCTTACATAAAAAAATATAATTTAAAAGATAAATATGATAATGTTTATCATGGTGATATCTTAGATTTAAAAATAAAAAATTTAGATTATGATTTTTATATTTTAGGTGATGTATTAGAACATATTAAAGTAAATAGAGCAAAAAAATTAGTTAATGATATAGTTAATAGTGGTAAACATTGTTTAGTTGCTATTCCTTATTCTATGGAACAAGGAGAAGTAAATGGAAATAAATATGAAACTCACCATCAACCAGATTTAACTAAGGAATTAATAAAAAAAAGATATCCTAAATTAACTCATTTATTTTCAAACCCCCAGTATGGTTACTATATTAATAGAGAGTTAGATCCAAACAGAGTGGATAGGGCATATATTTTACATTGTAATGAAAATTATGCTGGTGTAGCAGCTATGTGTGCTAAATCAATTAAAAAACATAGCGATTACCCAGTTATAGTTTATCTTGTAGATTCAGATAAGTATATAGATGTAGATGGTGTTTCAACTTATAAATGGGAAGCTAAAGTAAACCCCATTCATAATTACAATGTAACTGAAAATGGTAATTATTATATAGATAGAAATGATTCTTCTTTATATGATTTATTAATTCAAAAACCACTTATAGTTAAACATGCTTTAGATAATTTTGCAAGATGTGTAGCTTATATAGATTGCGATTCAATAGCAACTAAGTATGTTGATAATATATTTGATTATGAATCTGAACATCCTATGTTTGCTGAAGGTCCTTTTGATTATTTACATATAAACGGAAGAGGTGGTGCATGGGAAAGAAGTGATCTTAGTACAACTTTAGAACACTCAGTTTGTGAAATATTCAAAATAGATCAATATAGAAGATTAGATAAACGATATAGAAATTCTGGATATTTTTTAGTTAATACTTTACATAAAAAATTCTTAAATGAATGGTATTGGATGTGTATTAATCCTACTATATTAAGTAATCCTACTTATTACTGTCCTTTTCATGAAGAGGGTACTTTAAATCCACTTCTTTGGGATAAACATATTTATGATGGTTTACCCCTTATTTATGTAAATATTGTAAATGATAAAGATACTATAGATGAAGTAAATAAAATTGATTTTGATGGTATAGATCAGGATTTAGGTAGTAATTACATTCATAATAATTGGTTTAAAGTACCAGGTAATAAAAACAGATTATTATTTTACCATGGTGAAAAAAGACCAAAAGTTATGGGAGAAATGATAGAAAAATTAGGAAAATTAAATTAAATTAATTATATTAACATTATGAATACACAAGTATACAAATTTTTAAAGTCCGAAGCAGAGGCGGATAAAAATAAAGCTCTAGCAAGTATTGAATTACTAACTAACCACCCAGCAGGAATTGGTGACCATTCAACTAAAGACTATTGGGATAATTGTACTGAAGCTCTTAAATTATTAGCTTCGGCAGACGAAAGATTAGAAACTTTAGAAAAATATTTCCAAATTAAAGAACAAGTTAATGGGTGATATTATAACAGCATGGCATGACATGCAAGAAGAAAAAAATATGAGTGATAGAGAAATTATGGATGCTAAAAATCCGGATGCTGCGGCAATTAGAAAATTTGAAAAGGATTATCCTGAATTATCTAAAGAGTTTAGAGAAATACAAAATGAAATGTATGAAATGTTTGCCCGTAAACATCTTGATTATGGTTTAAATAATATTGCCTTAGGAGGTGATTTAACTAATAGTGATGATAAAAAATTTTCACTTACTGGTTTAACTATTAGACTTACTGATAAAATTTCTAGATTAAAAAATCTTATAATACATGGTAGAAACTATGTAAAAGGTGAAGGAATGGAAGACACGTTTATTGATATAGCTAATTATGGAATAATTGGTATGTTAGTAGGACGTGATAAATGGAAAAAATAAGTTTTGGCTAGAAAGGTTCCTAATATTGTAAAGGAGATTAAAAACAACCCCCCAGGGGAAATTAATTTCGCTTATCAGAAGAATATATCTTATTCTCAATTATCTATTTTTAGAAGTTGTCCTTATAGATGGAAACTTCAGTATAAAGATAAAATTAAGAAATTTAGTTCTTCTATACACACTGTATTTGGAACGGCTATACATGAAGTATTACAACATTATTTAGATGTAATGTTCGATACTAGTGCTGCTAACGCAGATAGGTTAGATTTAGAAAGTTTATTTCAGGAAAAATTTATAGGTGAGTACCAAGAACAGTATAAAAAAAATAATAATCAACATTTTTCCTCTGCTGAGGAAATGAGAGAATTTTTTGAAGATGGGGTTGGAATATTAAATTGGTTTGTAAAAAAACGAGCAAGATATTTTTCAAGGAGAGGTTGGCATTTAGTTGGTTGTGAATTACCAATTATTATAGCGCCAAATAAAATGTTGAATAACATATTATATACAGGATTTTTAGATGTTGTATTATATAATGAAAATACAAAAACATTTAAAATAATCGACATTAAAACTAGTACTAAAGGATGGAATCAATATGATAAAAAAAATGAAGATAAACACTTTCAATTAATCCTATATAAAAAGTTTTTTTCTGAACAATATAATGTGCCTTTAGATAATATAGAGATAGAATTTTTTATTGTTAAGAGAAAAGTGATGGATTGGAATGATGAAAAAATCATGTCACCCCATCAAGCTTATAGAGTGCAAACATTTGCACCTCCGAGTGGTAAAATAAAAATAAATAGAGCTAAAAATGCGATAAATGACTTCGTAAATGAATGCTTCAATTCAAGTGGTAATATAAAAGAAATTGATTATCCTAAATCACCTTCAAAATGGAATTGTACATTTTGTCCTTATGGAGAAGATAAAGAGTTGTGTGGAGCAAAAGCGCATTTTGAGTAATACTTATATATGTATAATAAATGTTTTAATAAAAATAAAGACTATGAGTAATAAAAAACCGATGACACTAACTAGTGTCAAAGTCCAAAGTGATTTATTCGAGAATTTTAAGATTGAATGCGTAAAAAGAAAGTTTAGTTTCCAAAAACTTGCAGATCGTACTTTGTTTTTGTATCTTACAGATGAAGACTTTCGTAGAAAAATTACCAATCAAACAAATCTCGAAATATAATTATGAACAAAGACTTTAAGTATATTCCAAAAGACAAAAGGAAAAAAATAATGCTAATAGCGGATGACATTAGAGTTCATTCTGGTGTCGCTACGGTAGCTAAGGAAATTATTTTAAAAACGTGTCAACATTTTAATTGGGTAAATGTTGCTGGTGCTATTAAACACCCAGAAAAAGGAAAAAGATTAGATTTATCCAAGGATACAGCTGATTTATCTGGTGTTGAAGATGCTAGTGTAATGATCTATCCAGTAGATGGTTATGGTGATCCTAGGATTATTAGAGAAATCCTTAATATTGAAAGACCAAATGCAATTTTATTAATTACTGATCCTAGATATTTTATGCATATTTGGAATATGGAACAAGAAATAAGAAAACAAATTCCTATTGCTTATTTAAATATCTGGGATGATTATCCTGCCCCAATGTATAATAGACCATATTATGAAGCTTGTGATCTATTAATGGGTATATCAAAACAAACAGTAAATATTAATAAACTAGTATTAGAAGGTAAGGAAAAAAATAAAATATTTAAGTATGTACCCCATGGATTAGACCATAATATTTACAAACCTATAGATAAAGATGATCCAGATTTTATTGAATGGAAAAATAATACATTTGGTAAGGAAAAATATGATTTTATATTATTCTTTAACTCCAGAAATATTAGAAGAAAACAAATTCCAGATACAATGCTAGCTTTTAGGGCATTTTTAGATTCACTTCCAAAAGAAAAGGCTAAAAAATGTTTACTAATGATGCATACAGAATATGTTACTGATGCTGGAACACATTTAGGTAAAGTAAAGGAATACTTATTTGATGAAAATTATTTCCATAATGTTAAATTTTCATTAAGTAAAGTCGATAACAAACAGTTAAACTATCTTTATAATGCAGCTGATTGTCAAATATTAATTACTTGTAATGAAGGATGGGGCTTAACTTTAACAGAAGCAATGTTATCAGGTACCCCAGTTATTGCTAATACAACTGGTGGTATGCAGGATCAAATGAGATTTATAGATAATGATGGTAAATGGTTTGAACCTGATGCTAATGTACCTTCAAATCATAGAGGTACCTATAAAAAACATGGTGAATGGGCATTTCCCGTTTATCCTACTTCTAGATCTATTCAGGGTTCACCTCCTACACCTTATATTTTTGATGATAGATGTGCTTGGGAAGATGTAACTGAAAGGATTAAGGAAGTATATGAATTAGGTCCTGAAGAAAGAAAAAGACGAGGTTTAGCTGGTAGAGAATGGGCTTTAAGTAATGAAGCTGGGTTTACAGCGGAACAACAAGGAAAACGAGTAATAGAAGCATTTGATGAATTATTTAAAACTTGGAAACCAAGAGAAAAATATGAAATTATAAATGCAACTAAATATAAAGGTAAATTTTTAAATCATAAAATTGTATATTAATGAGTAAACCAAGATTTGTTATATCATGTCCTTTTGACACTTATTCTGGTTATGGTGCTAGATCAAGAGATATTGTTAAAGCCATTATTTCAACAAATAAATATAAAGTTGAATTATTATCTCAAAAATGGGGAGAAACATCTTGGGGGTTTTGCAACCATCACCCAGAATGGAGATTTTTACTAAGTCATTTAGCTACCCAAGATTGGAACCAAACAAAACCAGATTTATGGATGCAAATTACTATTCCTAATGAATTTCAACCCGTAGGAAAATATAATATAGGATTAACTGCTGGTATTGAAGCAACGGGATGTAAGCCTGAATGGGTTGAGGGATTAAATAGAATGAATATAAATTGGGTATCATCTAATTTTGCAAAACAAACTTTTGAAGGTATGGTTTATGATCAAAAAGACCAAAGAACTGGACAAGTTGTTAAACAAATTAAATTAGAAAAACCTATTGAAGTTATATTTGAAGGAGCTAATTTAGATGTTTGGAAACCAATTCCAAGCTCTGAAATAAAAACCATAGACCTATCTGATATCCCAGAACAATTTTGTTTTCTTTGTGTAGGTCACTGGATGCAGGGTGCTATTGGTCATGATAGAAAAAATATAGGACTAACAGTAAGAAACTTTTATGAAGCATTTAAAAATAAAGTAGGTACAAAACCTGCTTTGATATTAAAATCATCATTAGGAACTGCTAGTTATTTAAGTAGAGATGAAATATTAGATAGAATTAAAGGTATTAGAGATTCTATAGGTTCTAATAATTTACCTAACATTTATCTTTTAAGTGGAGAATTTAATGATCAAGAGCTAAATGAATTGTATAATCACCCAAAAGTAAAAGCTATGTTCTGTCTTACTAAAGGTGAAGGATTTGGAAGACCTTTGTTAGAATTTTCTTTAACAGGAAAGCCAATCATAGTGTCAGGTTGGTCTGGACACGTAGATTTTTTACATAAAGATTATGTTAGTTTACTTCCTGGTAGTTTAGAAAAAGTTCACCCATCGGCTGCAAATAATTGGTTAATTGAGGAAGCACAATGGTTTAAAGTTGATGATAATACGTCTATTAAAAGAATAAAGGAGGTTTATAAAAAATATAAACAATACCATAAATTATCTCAAAAACAAAAATACCATGCTAAAAAGAATTTTAGTTATGATAAAATGGTTGAGGTAGTAAATAAAAGTTTAGAAAAAAATGTACCTGAAATGGCACAGCAAGTTAAATTAAATTTATCTCAATTAACAAAAGTAGATTAATATGAATTATGATGAAATAATAAATTGTCCTAAATCAGGAGGTGATTTATGTTACAAAGTAGAAGTAACTAAGGATATAACTACTTATTTAAGTTTATCTTGTGGTTTTTGGTCTAATTCTTTAATGAAAGAAGATAGTGAATTTTATACTGAACAAATTTCAACTTTACCTGAACTGCATAAAGATTTAGCATGGAAAGATTCTGATACTGATTTAATTTGGTTACCAAATACTATAAATATGGAGGATAAAGGTATGGTATTTGCTGATGGTAGTAGTGTTGAAAATTGGAGTTGGGCAGCAGTTAAAGTAAAGCCTGTAGAAGAAAAAGAAAAAGAAAAATATAATAACGCTAATTTTAGAGCTGATATGTCAACTATAAAACACTTCCCAGAAAGAGATTATATTGATGCTTTAAGTTATATTGGTATATTACCTGAATAATATGAAAATACTAGTTACGGGAGGAGCGGGTTTTATTGGAACTAATCTAATTAAAAAATTAGTTAGTGAGGGACATGATGTTTATTCTTTAGATAATTATGTAGTTGGAACTCGTAGTAACCATGTTAACGGTTGTGAGTATATGACTGGTGATGTTAATGATATAATAGAGTTAAGATATCAAAGATTTGAATTAATTTATCATTTAGCTGCGTTAGCTAGGATACAAGAATCATTTAATAACCCAGATGAAACAATTAGAGTTAATGCTGTAGGTACTGAAAAAGTATGTGAACTAGCAAGATTAACAGGTGCTAAACTTGTTTATGCAGGTTCTTCTTCCAGATGGTGTGATCCTCATACTTCACCTTATGCTACAAGTAAGTTTTTAGGAGAGGAAATTATTAAAATGTATCGTAGAACTTATGGTTTAGATCTTGAAATAGCTAGGTTTTACAATGTATATGGACCTCATGAAATTGTAGATGGTGATTGGGCTGCAGTAATTGGTATTTGGAGAAACCAAGTTTCTAATGGTGAACCAATAACAATAGTTGGTGATGGTGAACAAAGAAGAGATTTTACCCATGTTGATGATATTGTTGATGGGTTATGGAGAATAGGAATGAAAAATTTAAAGCATGAGGATGCTTGGGAATTAGGAACTGGCATTAATTATTCAATTAATGATGTTTATCAAATGTTTAAAGAACGATTTGGGGCAGATTTTATTACCTTACCTGACCAACCAGGAAATTATAGACAAACTTTAAGAGAAAATGATGATAGTTTAGATAAGCTAGGATGGAAACCTAGTGATAAATTAAAAGATTATATTTTTAGTTTAGATAAAGATTAATATGAAAATAAGTTATGCAATCACAGTTTGTAATGAATTTGTGGAAATTCAAAAATTAGTTTTATTTCTTCTTGATCATAAAAGAAAAGAAGATGAAATAGTAATTTTATATGATTCTAAAAACGGAGACGAAGGTGTTGAAGAATTTTTAAGATCACATTCTGTAAATAATGATTTTGTTTGGTATGAAGGTGATTTTAATAATCATTTTGCTGATTGGAAAAATCATTTAACGTCTTTATGTAACGGTGATTATATATTTCAAATTGATGCTGATGAAGTACCCAATAGATTATTAATTAAAAATTTACCAAAAATAGTTGAATCTAATCCAAATAATGAAGTTTATTTAGTCCCTAGAGTAAATACAGTAGAAGGTCTTACAGAAGAACATATTACTAAATGGGGATGGAATGTAGATGCTAAAGGATGGATTAATTGGCCTGATTATCAATGGCGTATTTGGAAAAATATACCTACTGTTAAATGGAAAAATAAGGTACATGAAGTATTAGAGGGACATAAAACATATGCTGCTTTACCTGCAATAGAAGATTTTGCCTTATATCACCCTAAAAATATAGAAAAACAAGAAAAACAAAATTCATATTATAATACTTTATAAATGGAAGTAGCACTAAAAATAGATACCCCAGCTTTAGGTGATACTTTAGCTGCTATTCCTACACTTAGGAAATTAGTTGCGGCTTATGAGTCACCACTAACTATTTTTACCTCAAAACCATTTTTATTTGAAAACCACCCATTAGTTAAAAAGGCATTATCTTTAAATACATCAACTGAAGGGTATAAAGTTTATACTACATTTAGTCCCTTAGTAGGGAAAAATTACAATTTAAATGGTCAAAAAATTGAATTTAGATATTCTAATCATGATTTTAGACAATTTCATGCTACATCTTTAGGGTTTTCTCTGACACCAGATGAAATGGAAATTGATATTTATATCGAAAAACCCAGGCCATTAGGTTTAGGTAAGTATGTAATGATTCATCCTACACATACTTGGGCTACTAGAACCTGGGAACAAAAACAATGGCAAGGTTTAATTGATTTATTAAATGAAAAAAATATTCCTGTAGTAGCTATAGGTAGAGATTCTAGTGAAGTTGGGTTTTATAATACTCAAAAACCAGTAATGGATATTAATATTAAATTAGGATTAAATTTATTAAATGATCCTACAAATGATCCAGCGGAATTAAGATGGATGATGCAAAATGAAGCATCTATTGTAGTAACAATGGATTCTGGTATTTTACATTTGGCTGGGACAACAGATGTTCATATATTACAATTAGGTAGTTCAATTCATCCCAAACTAAGAGCACCATGGAGAAATGGTTCTCAAACTTGGAAATATGACTATGTAATGGGTTCATGTATGGAATTTTGTTCTAGTAATATGAAATACAATATTAAAGAATGGGGAGATATTATGGGTGTACCTCCTCAAGTTAAGTGTTTAGCTAATAAACCCATTTTTGAATGCCACCCAAGTTATAAAAACGTGTACAATAAAATAATAGAAGTAATATGAAAAAAGTTTGGTATGCACCTAATAAGCTTGAAGCTTATGGAGAAGAAGAAATTAAAGCAGTTGAACAATGTCTTAGAGACGGTTGGTTAGCTGGTTTTGGCCCTCGTTCTGTTGAATTTGAGGAAAAAATAGCTAAAGAATTTGGTAAAAAATATGGTGTGTTTGTAAATTCAGGTTCATCGGCTTGTCTTTTAGCCATTGCAGCTTTAGATTTACCTAAAGGAAGTAAAATTATTACCCCCGCTTTAACATTTTCAACTACTTTAGCTCCAATAATTCAATTGGGTTATATTCCTATCTTTATTGATTCTAACTTAACTTCATATGTTCCTGATGTTCAAGATATTTTAGATGCAGTCACAGAAGAGGTTAAGGCAATTATGATTCCAAATTTAATTGGTAATAAACCAAATTGGAAAGCAATTAGGGATGGGTTAAAAGAAATGGGTAGAGAAGATATTTTTATAATTGAAGATTCTGCTGATACAGTTACTTATACAAAAGAAAGTGATGTATCAACTACTAGTTTTTATGCTTCTCATGTTATTACAGCTGGTGGAATGGGAGGTATGGTAATGTATAATGATAAAAAACATGTTAAAAAAGCTTTACAATATAGAGATTGGGGTCGTATAGGAGACAATAGTGAAAATATGGATGAACGTTTTGCCCATAATGTTGATGGTTTACCTTATGATTATAAATTTTTATATGGTGTTTTAGGATATAATATGAAATGTAGTGAAATGAGTGCTGCATTTGGTTTAGTTCAATTAGAACGTTTCCAAACATTTAAACAAAAAAGAAGGGACAATATAAAACGTTATTTAGAAAATCTTAAGGATGTAGAAGAATTAATACTACCAGATGACAGTATTGAACCAAATTGGTTAGCTATACCATTTCAAACTGAACGTAGATTAGAATTACTAAATTATTTGGAAGAACAAAATATACAAACAAGAGTAACATTTGCTGGTAATGTAACAAGACACCCAGTTTATAGAGAATACCTACAAGATTTTGAAAATGCTGATACAGTAATGAAAAATGGATTTTTATTAGGTGCCCATCATGGTATGGATTTGGATGATGTTGATTATGTTTGTGATAAAATAAAAGAATTTTTTACCCAATGATAGAATATTATTCAAAAGTAGACCCAAGTAAATTATTACACGTTGTAGTAAGAAAAGATGATTTAAAACCTGGTAGAAAAGATATTATACCTGAGGAGCATTTTATCCAATGTTCTCATCTTAATATGGAAAAGGGTAAAACTTTTAGACCTCATAAACATATATTTAAAAATAGAACTAGGGATGTTATAGCTCAAGAAAGTTGGATTATAATCCAAGGTAGGGTTAAATGTATATTTTATGATTTAGATGATACTATTTTAGTTGAACCTATATTAGAACCTGGCGATGCTTCATTTACACTAGAAGGTGGACATAATTATGAAATATTGGAAGATAATACTTTAGTATATGAGTATAAAACAGGACCTTATGAAGGACAGGCTTTAGATAAAACGTTTATAGATGGATAATATTATTTTCAGACCGGTTAAAAGAAAAGATTTGGATGAAGTGTTTCCTTTATTACAACAATTAACTGAAATAGACTATTCATCTAGGGATAAAGATGATTGTTGGGATAGATTTATTACTAATAATTCATCTAATTCAATAGTTGGGATTTATAATGGTAAAGTTATAGCTTATGGGGCTATTGTTATTGAACACAAAATTAGAGGTGGGCGTGCAGGTCATATTGAAGATATTGTTGTAGATAAAAGTGTTAGAGGAAAAAATATTGGTGTTAGGTTAATTAATGCCTTAATTAGTATTGCTAAAACAAAAGGATGTTATAGAGTTACATTATTTTGTGATGAACCTTTAACTAAGTTTTATAGTAAAAATGGATTTAAGTTATTTGGAAATAAAGTTATAATGAAAAATAGTTTATGGGATTCGAAGTAGTAAAAAAATTTGAAAATAAATTAGCTAAATTTTTTGGTTCACCCTATGCAGTTGCAGTTGATTGTTGCACTCATGGTATTGAATTATGCTTAAGATATACTGGTGCTAGTTCTTTTAGCACTCCTAATAGGACTTACTTGTCAGTTCCTTTTCTATCTAATAAATTAAATATTGAACATAAATGGCGTTATGTGGATTGGAAGAATTATTATCATGTTACAGATAATATAATTGATGCTGCTGTACTTTGGAAAGAAAATAGTTATTTACCTAATACTTTTATGTGTATTAGTTTTCAATTTCAAAAACATTTGTCTTTAGGCAGAGGAGGTGTTATATTGACTGATAACAAGGAAGCAGCTATTGAATTAAAGAAAATGACATATGATGGTAGAATTCCAAACGTGCCTTGGAGAGAACAAAATATTAGAACTGTAGGTTATCATTATTATATGACACCTGAAACAGCACAAAATGGGTTAGATAAATTTGATGAAGCAGTAAATACACCACCAAAACAGTGGAATGTAAATGATTGGCCCGATTTAACAAAAATGGATATATTTAAAAATAGTTTATGAAAAAAGCATTTATTACAGGAATAGGAGGACAAGATGGATCCTATTTAGCTGAGTATTTATTAGATTTAGGTTATAAAGTATATGGGATTGTAAGACGTAATTCAACCCCAGAACATCAACAATCTAGATTAGATTCCATACGAACTAATCCAAATTTACATGTAAGTTACGGTGATTTAAACGATACCTCAGGAATTGAACGATTATTACGTGGTATACAACCTGATGAAGTATACAACATAGCTGCGCAATCTCATGTTAGGATTAGCTATGAAATTCCTCAATTTACTGCTGTAACTAATGCCGTAGGTGTAGTTAATATGTTAGAGGCTGTTCGCAACAATTGCCCTGATGCTAAATTTTATCAGGCAAGCTCATCAGAAATGTTTGGTAGTTCTGTTGATGAAGATGGTTACCAAAGGGAAACCACCAAAATGACACCAGTTTCCCCTTATGGTTGTGCTAAAGTATTTGGGTATAACATTGTTAGAAACTATCGTAATGCTTATAAATTACATGCTTCAAATGGTATTTTATTTAACCATGAATCACCACGTAGAGGATCTAATTTTGTTACTAATAAAGTAGTCAAAGCAGCTGTAAGAATCAAATTAGGACTTCAAAATGAATTAGAGTTAGGTAATTTAGATGCTTATAGAGATTGGGGTCACTCTAAAGATTATATAAAGGCAATGCATTTAATTCTACAACAACCAGAAGCAGGTGATTGGGTTGTAGCTACAGGTGAAACCCGTTCTGTAAGGGACATGTGTAAATATGTTTTTTCCAAATTAGAACTAAATTATGAAGATTACGTAGTACAAAATAAGAAATTTTTACGTCCCGAGGAATTAAAGTATCTAAAGGGTGACTCAACTAGAATAAGAGAATTAGGTTGGACACTAGAATATACTTTTGAAACTATGATGGACGAAATGATAGAACATTGGATCAAAATATATAGTTAATATGAATTATATTACATTAAAAGATTTAGGTTCGTCTGGGGGTTTATGCTCGCAATTATCTATTTATGCTGGGTTGGTAGCGGTTGCTAGGGCAAATAATTTAAAAATTGCTTTTTCTCCCGAGATGATAGAAGGTAATAATGTAATATACCCTCATACAAATGAAACATTTAGAAATTCAATTAGAATTCTTGATTTAATTGATATAAGCGATTTTGAGATTAAACCAAATGTATTTTTTAATCATTTTGAGGATAAACATATTAACTTTCATACAACAACTTTTGATAGTACTTTATTTGATTTAGCCCCTGGGATTAATTATAATTTAGTAGGTAGGTTTGATTTATATACTTACTGGTATAATACACATAAAGATGAAATTGAAAATTGGGATTTCCATAGTAAATTAAAAAATGAGGCTAAAAAACGGTTTAATAAAATTAAAAAAAGTTTTAAAAATAATAATCCGATAGTTAGTATCCATATGAGAAGAGGAGATTATTTACTACCTCAGTTCCCATATTGTCAGTTGGGTCTAGATTATTATGGTACAGCTATTAAAGAACATTTTATGCCCTATACTGATTTCAATTTTATATGTTTTTCTAACGATATAGAATATTCTAAATCAATATTAGAAGGAGATAATATATATTTTATTAATCCAGTAGGTGGAGAAAAAGTATGTACTGACTCAGAAAAAGAAGATTTAGTGTTATTAAGCTTGTGTGACCATCATATCATTTCTAATAGTTCCTATCCTTGGTGGGGTGCATTTTTAAGTAAAACAAATCCAAATAAGAAAATAGTATGTCCAACTAATTATGTTAAACCAAATCATGGTTCATCTTGGATTAATGGGAATTACTATCCTCCTAATTGGTATAATATAGATAATTAATATGAAAAAAGTAGTTTATGTAACAGGTTGTTTTGGTTTTATAGGAAGTTATGTTACTAGAGAATGTTTAAAAAGAGGTTGGCATGTTATGGGCATTGATAAAATGACATATGCCTACTTCCCAGACGCCTATGATGAATTTTTAGAACATCCTAATTTTAGCTTTGAACGAATAGATATAAATGATATTGAATTTCTTTATGAGTGTGATTATATTATTAACACAGCAGCTGAAACCCATGTAGGTAATTCATTAGTAAAAAGTGAAAATTTTGTTCACTCTAATATTAATGGTGTTCATAATTTACTTGAGTTGATTAGAAATTATAGGGCTGAAAGTAAAAATTTACCTACTTTACTTCATTTTTCAACAGATGAAGTTTATGGAGACATTACAGATGGAGAGCATCTTGAAACTGATATATTAAAACCATCAAATCCATACTCAGCTACTAAAGCGGCTGCTGATCAACTTATTACTGCTTGGGGAAGAACTTATGATATACCTTATGTTATAATAAGACCAACTAATAACTATGGAGTAGGACAATATGTAGAAAAGCTGATCCCTAAATCAGTTAAATATCTCCAGTTAGGAAAGAAGATACCTTTACATAATGAAGGTACACCCATTAGAAATTGGTTGCATGCACAAGATACAGCTAATGCCGTGATAAAAATAATTGAAAATAAAGTTCAAAATGAAATATATAATATATGTGGTGGTTTTGAACAAACAAATTTGGATACTGTAACTAAAATTATTACATTGTATCATCCGAAAGATGAAGTATTATCTGAAACATTTCCTCATTATGGTCAAAGAAGGATTAATCAATATCTAGACTTAGACATTATTAGGAAAGGACAAGATGTAAGATATGCTCTAAATGATGATAAATTAAGGTCCTTAGGTTGGGAGCCCCAAATGGATTTTAATAGTGAGCTCCCAAAAATTATAGAATATTATAAACAAAACTTTATTTGGTAATGAGAAAACAAGAATTTAAATGTGCCAGATTACTTACAGACTTAGTTGAAAACTATGGAGTAATTGGTATTAAAACTTCATTTGAGGATGAAGGTGCTTCATATGAGGAAGTAATGAGATTAAAAGAGATTTGTAATCAAGCAAATACTAAATTAAACCTAAAAATAGGTGGACCAGAAGATAAAAGATCTATGATTGATTCTACTACTATTGGAGTTAAAGGTTTAGTAGGTCCTATGGTTGAAAGTGATTTTGGGTTATCTAAATTTGTTAAAGCAGTTAACTCAGTTGTTCCTAACGATGTAGTGAAATCACTTAATCTATATGTTAACATAGAAACTATAACTGGTACTAACAATATTGACAGTATTTCAAAAACTAAAGAATTTAAAAAGTTACATGGAGTTACTATTGGCAGAGTTGATTTAGTTGGTTCTATGAATAAAGATAGGAATTTTGCAAATTCAGATACTATTTATGAAATAGCTAAAAATGTATTTTCAAAAGTAAAGGATGCAGGATTAAAAGCATGTTTAGGTGGTGCTATAAGTGTTGATTCAAAGGATTTTTTAAGTAAACTTTATTCTGAAGGTTTATTGGATAAATTTGAAACTAGATATGTTATATTTGATCCTTCTAAATCATTAAAGGATTTGTCTAAATCACTTGCTAAGGCACAGGTATTTGAATATGAGTGGTTAAAGTGTAAGAGAGAAAATTATTTAGCCCAAGCAAATAAGGAATTAGCTAGAATTGAAATGATTCAAGCACGTATTAATAAATCAATTTCATCTTAATGAAAGCATTAATTACAGGTGGTTCAGGAGGTATAGGTAGTACTATTTGTGGTTATTTTAAGCAACAAGATATAACTGTAATCAATCCTACTAGGGATGAATTAGATTTATCTGACCCTAGTAGTATTAAAGATTATTTAAATAGCATTGATGATTTACATATAATAATAAACAATGCTGGTGTTAATGATTTAACTCATATAGGCACTACTAGTTTAGATGAAATTACTAATACATTTAATATTAATTTCTTTAGTCCTTATGTTATTGTTTCCCATTTTTTAGATAAGTTTAAAAAACAAGATTATGGGAGAATAATTAATATATCAAGTATACTAGGATCATATTCTAAATATGCAAGATCTACTTATTCAAGTAGTAAAGCAGCTTTACATTCATTCACTAAATCAATTGTAACGGAAACTAAAGGGTTTAATATATTAACTAATACTATTTCACCTGGATATATTGATACTAAATTAACATTTAAAAATAATAATGCTGAACAATTAGTAAAACTTATTAATGAGGTACCAGTTAAAAAATTAGGCCAACCTATAGAAATAGCAAAGTGGGCTCATAAACTTACTATTGAAAATGAGTATATTAATGGTCAGGAAATAATAATTGACGGAGGTTTAACATGCACAATCTAAATATTAAATCAGCAAATAAAGATTATCAAGTAAATTTTTATATGGAAATAGATGATATAATTAAGTCTATTAAAGATAAAAAGGCCTTTTATTTGATAGATGAAAATGTATATTTATTCTATAAAGATTATTTTAAATATAAACCTAGATTAGTAGTACCAGCTTTAGAAACATCTAAAACATTAGATTATGCTTCAAATATATTTAACCATTTAATTAATAGAGATTTTAAATCTGATGTTCATCTAGTTGTTATTGGGGGTGGTATATTACAAGATTTAGGTGGATTCATGGCATCAACATTTTGTAGGGGAGTTAAATATACTTTAGTACCTACTACTTTATTAGCTATGTGTGATAGTTGCATTGGGGGTAAAACATCAATAAATCACCATAAACGTAAAAATATTTTAGGAACATTTTACCCTCCAGATGAAGTTAAAATTAGTTTGGAATTCCTAAATACATTAGATAAAAGAAATTTATTTAGTGGTTATGGTGAATTAGTTAAATTTTATTGTCTTGATAATAATATTTTCAATATTGATTTAGATAATTTAGAGGAATGTGTGTATTATGGGTTAAATAAAAAATCTAAAATAATACAAACGGATGAATTTGATAAAGGGATAAGAAAATTACTTAATTTTGGCCATACATTTGGTCATGCTCTGGAAAGCACTTCGAATTATGCAATACCTCATGGTAGCGCCGTTATAATTGGAATTTTAGTTGCTAATGAAATATCTTCAAATTTAGGTTACTGTTCAGAACGATATAATACTAATGTTAGAGATAAATTATTACCTTTTATTACTCATCTAAAATTAAAAAAGGAATGGTTTGCATTTGACAAATTACTTTCGTATATTAAATCCGATAAGAAAAATACAGGCAAAAATATAAATATGGTTTTACATAATAATGGATCATATAACATTTTTCCTATAAATGATCTTGAGATATTAGAAACAAGTTTAAGTACTGTATATGAGGTTATCAGATTATGTAATTAATTTTATTAAGGAAGAGTATAAAGTAGATACAATTTTTACTGTTTCAGGTGGTGGTTGTATTTTTTTAATTGATTCTTTATCTAAGGTAGATGGATTAGATTATGTTTGTAATCACCATGAACAGGCTTGCGCTATAGCAGCTGAAGGTTATGCTCGTAAATCTAATAATATTGGTGTTTGTTTAGTTACTAGTGGACCTGGAGGTACCAATGCATTAACTGGTGTTTTAGGTGCTTGGTTAGATAGTACTCCTATGTTAGTTATAAGCGGTCAAGTAAATAGAGAAATGACTACTAATTATACTAAACAACCATTAAGACAATTAGGGGATCAGGAATTTAATATAGTTGATACAGTTAAAAATATAACTAAATACTCAGTACAAATTAATGAACCTAAAGATATTAAATATCACTTACAAAGAGCATTACATGAAGCTAAAAGTGGTAGACCAGGACCTGTATGGTTAGATATACCTTTGGATGTCCAAAAAACAAATATTGATATTGATAGCTTAGTTGGTTATAAACCTGGGAATAAATTTATTAACGCCTCAAAGAAGGATATCAATATAGTTAGAAATAAATTAAGGTCAGCAAAAAAACCATTATTAATAGTTGGTAATGGGGTTAGATTATCTAGTGGATTAGAACAGTTAAATGACTTTTTAGAAGTAACTAATATACCTGTAATTTCATCTACTAATGGTAATGATATAGTTAATAGTGATTATGAATATTACTGTGGTAGATTTGGTACTCATGCTCATATTTGTGCTAATGAATTACTTAATGAGTGTGATTTTTTATTAACTATAGGTTCAAGATTATATGTCAGACAAACAGGATATAATTTTAAAAATTTTGCTAAAAATGCATATAAAGTTTATGTAGATATAGATAATAATGAATTACATAAACCTACATTATTTCCAGATTTAAGAATTAATAGTGATGCTAATTCATTTTTATATAAATTAAATAATAATTATTTACCTGAAGTAAACTCTGAATGGTCTAATTATTGTAAATTAAAATATAAAACAATACCTCGGGTTTTAGATAGACATAGAAATAAAACTGATGTAGTTAGCCATTATAGATTTATAGAGAAATTAAATGACTATTTACCCATAGATTATGATGTTGTCACAAGTGATGGATCAGCTCATGTTTGTGCTATGCAAGTATTGGATTTAAAAGGTAAACAAAGATTAATTACAAATAAAGGTAATGCACCTATGGGTCATGGATTACCTTGTGTAGTAGGGACTGCTTGTGTAAAAGGTAGTAAATGGGTATGTTTAGAAGGTGATGGTAGTTTACATTTAAATGTTCATGAATTACAAACACTAAAACATTATAATTTACCAGTTAAATTAATTTTATTTAATAATAATGGATATAGTTCAATTAAATTATCTCAACAGGCATTTTTTGATGGTAATAAAGTAGCATCGGATCCTGAAAGTGGTGTTTCATTTCCAAATTGGAAAAAATTAATAAAAGCTTATGATTTACCTTATTATTGTATCAATAATCATTCTGAAATAGATGATGTGTTAAGTAAAATATTTAAATTAGAGGGACCTGTAGTAGTTGAAATAAAAACAGACCCAGAAGAAATGCATGAACCTAAAGTTATGGCTCAGTTAGATGAGGATAATAATTTTATACCTGGGGAATTACATAATATTAAGTGGCTTAAATGAGAAGAATATTAATTACAGGAAAAAATGGTTATATTGCTAAAAGTTTAGCTGCTAATTTAGGTAAATATTTTGACTTTACCTACCCTAATTATTTAGTTACTTGTGGTCGAGATGATTTTGATATTACTGATAGACAAGAAACTACTAATTGGTTCCACAAATATGGCTACTTTGATCTAGTAATACACACAGCTATAAATGGGGGTAGTAGACTTAAAAAAGATAATGACGATGTTTTAGCTAATAATTTAAAAATGTTTTATAATTTATTGGCTAATAAAAATAAATTTGGGCAGTTAATAAGTTTTGGTTCTGGAATGGAACTAAATAATCCTACGAACCCATATGGGTTAAGTAAAAATATTATTTGGGATATTATTAAACATGAACCTAAATTTAATAATATAAGAATATTTGGTGTTTTTGATGAAAATGAATTAGACACTAGATTTATTAAAACTAATTTAAATAATTATGTTAAAAGAAAACCACTAACTATACACCAAGATAAGTACTTTGACTTTATTTATATGCCAGATTTAATTACAATTATTAAATTTATTAATATAAACCCTTTTATCAAATCAATTGATTGTTGTTATGATGAACATTATACATTATCTGAAATTGCTCATTATATTAATACATTAGGTAATCATTATTGTGAGGTAAAAATTAATAATAAAGAATTAGGTAGTCCATATAAAGGAAATTTCGTGGATTATGGTTTAAATTTAATTGGTTTAAAAGAAGGAATTAAAAAATTATACAATGACAGGAATATCATTTTGCATAGCAACAGCTAAAAACGAAAAAGATTATACATTTAGTTTACTTAAAAGTTTAGAAGATAATACTAAATTAGATAATCATGAAATAGTTATCTTTATAGATTCTGATAACCAGAAAACATATGAAGCATTACTTAAATACCAAAAGGGAAAAAATAATATTAAAATACATAGAAATGAAACTGGATTTCCTATTGGAAGTCAAAGAAATGTTTCTATAATGTTTGATAAAGCAACTAAAGATGTTGTTATTTATCTCCAATCTGATATGGTAGTTTGTCCTAACTTTGATAAACATTTTTTAAAAGCATTAGATAATAATAAAAATAGAGTTATTAGTGCTGCTAGAATTGAACCACCATTGCATCCACCATCACCAGAAAAAATTGTTAAGGATTTTGGTTTAAACCCAATAGACTTTAAATATAAAGAATTTTGTAAGTTTACTAAAGACCTTCAAAAAGAAAAACGTCCTTTAATGGATGGACATTTTGCTCCATTCGGTTCATTTAAATCAACTTATTTTGATATAATGGGTGGTTTTGATACCCAATTTAGATGTTCTAGAGAGGATTCTGATTTTATAATTAGGTTAAAAGCTAGTAATGTTGAAACATTACAAACGTGGGATGCTAGTGTTTACCATTACACTTGTGTTTCATCCAGAGGTACTGATTGGTATAAAGATGATTCACAAGCAGAAATTAAAAATCAATGGCAATCATATGCCGATCAAGAAGAATTAAAAAGATTTATTAGAAAATGGGGTTATTTTGGGCATGATTACAGACCTAAATACGATGTTACTTTATTTATTGATATTAATACAGCTCCGAATTTAGGGCTATTAGCTTCCATTGAACCTTATTTTAGCAAAGTTATTATCAATGAAGAGGCAGTTAAGGACACTTTAATTGATTTAGCTAATTTTGACAGTTATTATTATGCTAATAAGAGATGGGGTTATACCCAGGAACATTGGAATAGTATAAGATCTAAATTTATGGGACCTTATTTTAAGGATAGAATATTATTTAGTAAAAACCCTAAACAAAGTAATTTTGATGTATTTGTTACTACTGATATGTATTCTTTAATAAAAAACCATAAAGATAAAGCAAATCAGGATTTTGTTACTAATAGTAATATTATTTTAGGGCAATTATTAAATAATGAAGTGTATAAAGGTAAATATACAATAGGTGGTTTTGAAATTTATGTTAATGAATTAAATGATATTAATAAAAAACATTTAAATAATAAACAATATTTATTTGATACTAGTGAATTTTTATTTAAATAATTAGGAATCCCAGGAGTTTTTTCGTATATTTACACAAATTTAAAAAGGTTATATATTTATGCTACAGACTCTAAAAAATCCACCAACTATGAAAATGATTGCATGTTCAAATTGTGGTTCGCCTATGCCAGAACTTAGATTAACCAAATATGGTTATGATTATTGTGTTAAATGTTCTGAAGCAGGATTAGGTGAAGGTAAAAAACATGGTATTCCAGTATTAATGGGTGAGGGAGATCATACATGGGTAGAAACAGTAATTATGAATACTGCTCAATATGAATCTTATATGGCTCAGAAAAATGAGGAACATAAATTAGATAAAACTAATAAAGCTGAAAAGTTAGATTTAGATAATGACGAAAGAAACCTTCAAGGACCATTTAAAATAATTAATAATACAGATAAAGATAGAACTTAGTCATGCCTAAACCAAAACCATTATCAAAAGAAATGATAGTGGCGGCTCAAGCTAAAACTAAATCAAATATGGCCGCTGCAAGATATTTGCATGTTTCTTATCAACATTATAAGAAATATGCTAAAATGTATAAATTATTTGCAGGACATAAAAACCAATCGGGTAAAGGCATTCCTAAATTTTTAAAGGGGCCTAAAAAAATGCCTCATATGCTTGAAATAATTGAAGGTAGGATAGCTGCATCTTCATTTGATCCAAATAAACTTAAATATGCTTTAATAGAACAGGGATATTTATCAGAGGAATGCGCTGTATGTTCTTTTAACGAAAGGCGAGTATTAGATTATAAAATGCCTTTGTTACTTCATTTTCAAGATAATAATAGTAATAATTACAGCCTAGATAATGTCCAGCTATTATGTTATAATCATTATTTTTTAACTGTAGGAGACATTTTTAATGATAAAGATGTTAAGCAAATTGAAACTAAACAGGAACATTTTGGAACTACAGAAAAAGTAGAATGGGAAGTTGATGATTATCATTTACAACGTTTAAAGGAACTAGGTTTAGATGATAGTGAGGATGATGTTAACCAATATATTTCAAGAATATGAAAAAAGCAAGACGAGCTAGATCATTAGATAAAAAATATCATAAAATAACTAAAGATTATGATAAACAAAAATCTAGACATTTAGAAAAATTAACTGATAAAATGCTTAAAAATGATGAAAAAGCCCAGCATTTAAAGTCTAAAACAATGAAGGGTGACTTTTTAAAAAACTTTTAACTATGAGAACATTTTTATTATTATTTATATTATTTATTGTACCAGCACAAACCCCAAATCCAGCTTCAATACCTCAATTAAAAATTAAAGAAGTTAAAGAAGAGATTATTGAAGTTAAAGGTATGAATGAATTTTTATATGCTATGGGGCATCAGGAATCAGGTAATAGATATTTTGTTGTTAATAGATTTGGTTACATGGGTAAATACCAATTTGGTAAATCAACTTTAAAAACATTAAAAATTAAAGTAACTAAAGAAGCATTTTTAAATAGTCCTGATTTACAAGAATATGCTATGCAACAACTTTTAAAATATAATAAGAAAAAATTACAAAAATATATAGACAAGTTTGAGGGGTGCCTAGTAAATGATATACTAATAACAGAATCAGGTTTATTAGCTGCTGCACATTTAGGAGGAGCGGGTAGTGTTAGAAAATGGTTTAGAAATGGTAAAGTAAGAAAAGATGGTAATGGTGTAAAAATAACTACATACATGCAGCGTTTTTCTGGGTATACATTATATTTATGATAAAAAGATTATGGCACGAATTGTTGTATCGGATTACAAAGCTAATAAGCGTAAAAAACGACCTGGAGTACACTCAAAAAATAACACAAGTAGAAGTAAACAAAGTAAAAACTATGTCAAAGCCTATAGAGGTCAAGGGAAATAGGATGCAATTAAGTACAATAGCATTATTCAATCATATGACGGAAGAAGATTTCATTGCGATTCATAATGCAGGTCAACTAAAAAATTTATGTATGGCTTTAAGCTTAGATTTGCAACCAATTGATGATGAAAAATTTAAAGAAAATAACACTTACACAGCATGAATGGTATGATGCCATGAAACTTCCTACACCTCATAGGAATAAGAAAAAATACTATAGAAAAGAAAAACATAAGAAACGTGGGAGCCAATTTGGTTCCCACAATTATTTTTCGTATATTTACAGAGTAAATGATTAAAACAAAGGTTATGATATTAAGTGATATGAAAGTTAGTGATGAATTTTATATGGATGGACTCAGCTTCCCTGATAATAGTCCTGTAAAAACGAAATGTACTCTCATTGAGTATAGAGGTATGAATAGATATGTTGTCGATTCTGATAACTGTTTAATTCTTTGTGATGGTAATGATAAAGTTTATTCAATTTAATTATGGCCCTCTGGGAATTTAAAAATTTAAATAAATACGGAAATTATAGAACTAGAATAGTACACACTAATGGTGTTTTAAGCATACCAGGTAGTGGTTTTGGTCATTCTATATTCGCACGAAGATTTAAGT
>JAAHTH010001130.1_pt1 | contig 24283 bp, 7 predicted proteins | sample 6116091 | NCBI WGS metagenome assembly JAAHTH01 (sample SAMN13939990, study PRJNA603662) | sponge metagenome | isolation source: marine sponge | host: Mycale hentscheli | place: New Zealand | collected 2006
GTAGCACCAGTTTGACCAGTAGCACCAGTAGCACCAGTTTGACCAGTAGCACCAGTAGCACCAGTTTGACCAGTAGCACCAGCAGGACCAGTTTCACCAGTTGCGCCAGTTGCGCCACCTGATAATGCGTCATTGAATACTTGTAATTGACCTCCTGCACCAGTTACCAAAAACCCAGAAGGAACACTTTTCTCAGGTAAACTTGTTACCCTAGCTGTACCGTGAACCAGCAGATCGTCTGAAAGGCTAACGCCCATACCAGCATAACCAGTATTGATTCCCAATTGGCCCGTTATGTAAGCAGAACCCGAAACTTCTACTTCGTCTCCTACGTAAAGATCATTTTTTACATCAACGTCGTTTCTAAAAAAGACTCTACCATTAGAAGTCGCGCCAATTTCAATGCCAGTAGTATATTGTCCAAAGTTTATATATTCAGGATTTAAACTAACAGCAGTATTCGACAGTAGATGGAAATCTTGTTGGGTTTCAGAGTATAGGCGTGCATCTGCGGCAACATCTCTACCAACTATAGCGTCTCCGCTAATATAAGCATGTTTTCCAACATAGAAAAATTGGTGTGCAAAAGTATTTTTCCCAGCACCACCTAATCCCAAATGGCTAATTCCACTAACGTCTAAGTTATCCCCAACATCAAGGTCATTATGCGCTTGAACCTTGTAAATAGAATCTTGTTTATTAAACTGAACATTTCCATCTGTATGAATTACTTGACCAGTTATATTATGAGCGTTTAACGCACTACTACCTATGTTTGTATTTCCAGAAATATGAGTGTGAACATCAGGAGACCCAATAAATATTCCGAAGTCTTTGCCGTCAGCACCAGGTAAAGAGCTAGCTCCAGCGTAAGCATTACTTCCGACGATAACAGCTTGAGCAGTTTGACCTAATTGTATATCTCCAGCACTCCCAACAAGACCATTTCTGTTATCTATATCTATGTTAAATATTCCACCTTCACTATATATGTTGTGAGTAGCAGGAATTCCATGATAACCGTCTCCATCAAATATTAAATCTCCTGATATATATCCAGTTTGTTTTATGTAAACATCGTGATGAGCGTAAACATTTCCTGTAATATTATGAGTGTTACTTGCTTGACTGCCAAGATCAGTGCTTCCAGAATTAACTAAAATTCCACCACCGTCACTTCTTCCTATATCTATTACAGCAGCTTCACCACCGAGGGTTATAAAATTTACAGGATTTGAAAACGGTGGTAATGATGAGTCGTCATTAAATATGTCTATCGTAGAAGCATCAGAAGTAATAAAATATGTATTAGTAACACTTCCGTGAGCTAAGTGTATCCCCGAACCACTTAAAGTATGAACCGTATTTTCCGATCCGTAATCAATAGTATTCGCGCCGCCCGCAAACCTCAAATAAGCTGGCGCAAAAGAAGAATCATTAAATAAATCAAACTCAGAACAGGTAGTTGTTATATCACAACCATTTACCGCTAAATCTCCTGAAATTTCTACATTGTCTCCTACATAAAGATTGTTATGCGCGTAAACATGTTTTGTAGAATCATGCAAACCTAAGTGAGTTGTTCCGCTAACGTTTGCGTTTTCTCCTACGTAAAGATTCTGATTTGCATAAGCGTTACCAGCGTCAATGTTGAAATTAATATCGCCACAATAATGGTTCCATTCTCCAGAACGAGAATGAGAGTCAGTGCAATCATCACCTATTTCCGAATTTCCTTTTACAAATAGATCGCCATAAGCCAATACATAGTTGTCAGAAATTAAGCCGCCTTGAGTTCTAAGAAAACCTGCTGGAGCAAATTGAGCAACAGTTCCATCAGTCCTAATGTAAGCACTATTTACAATAGTACCAGTTGCGCCAGTTGCACCAGTCACACCAGTTAAACCAGCACTACCAGTTGCACCAGTTGCACCACTTTTACCAGTACTACCAGTCTCTCCAACAAGCGAAATTAGAAAATCGAAAACAGTGCCTGTATTCCCCGCGACAAGCCATACTTGATAAGCACTAAGTCCAGTAAACCCAGTTGCACCAGTTGCACCAGCACCAGTTGCGCCAGTTGCACCAGTTAAGCCAGTTAAGCCAGTCTGGCCAGTTGCCCCAGCACCAGTTGCACCAGTAGCTCCTGTATGCCCAGTAGCACCAGTTAAGCCAGTCTGACCAGTTACGCCAGTCTCACCAGTTGCGCCAGTCTCACCAGTCTTACCAGTTTCACCAGTTGCGCCAGTCTCACCAGTTGCGCCAGTTTCACCAGCACCAGTTGCGCCAGTTGCACCAGTGTTACCAGTTTGACCAGTAGCACCAGCAGCACCAGCAGCACCAGCAGCACCAGTTGCGCCAGTTGCACCAGTGTTACCAGTGTTACCAGTTTGACCAGTAGCACCAGTAGGAGCACCAGCAGGACCGACAGGACCAGTAGCACCAGTTGCACCAGTTGCACCAGCACCAGTTGCGCCAGTTGCACCAGTCTCACCAGTTTGACCAGTTGCACCAGTAGCTCCAGTTTCTCCAGTTGCACCAGTAGCTCCAGTTTCTCCAGTAGCTCCAGTTTCTCCAGTTGCACCAGTAGCTCCAGTTTCTCCAGTAGCTCCAGTTTCTCCAGTAGCACCAGTAGCACCAGTTGCACCAGTAGCTCCAGTTTCTCCAGTAGCACCAGTAGCACCAGTAGCTCCAGTAGCACCAGTAGCACCAGTAGCACCAGTAGCACCAGTACCACCAGATTTTCCTCTTGGACCAGTACTAAGAAGAGTTTTAACAGTATCTACGTCTACTACTCTTAAAGTTTCATTTATTCCTGCTCTAGGCGTTTGTAAATCTGGAGCAACAGCTTGGCCAGTGTTTGGTCCAATTTGTAAATCTCTTCCTATAACAAAATTCCAGTAATAATTTCCATCTGCCCCAGTTCCAGTATAACTATTTTCTAATTCGTCTAGATTAGTATAAATTTCATTTTTTACTGGTACTGTATAATCAATCCATTGCTTATAAAACGCATGAGCAGTATTATTCGGAAAAGCCGTATAATTTCTAAATTCAACTGGATTTCCAAGTTCGTCTGTATCAAGATCACCTGCTGACATTTCGATTTGCACTGGAACATAACCAGTTGTGGTCATGTTAGGATCAACAGCTTTATGTAGCTCTGGATCATATGCGCTAGCTAAATCATCAGAATATCCACCTCCAGCCCTCAAATATAAAGACCTATTTCCTTGAATCAATAACCCATCTTTATTTGGGCCACCAATCGTTGTACCGCTATAAGAAAACCCAGCCAAAAATGATGGAATAGAAGTGCTTGCTCCAGTGCAACCAGTCACAGTAATTGAAGGAGATACATTAGAAAACCCGCTATCTGAAGATGTAATTATTACACCAGTCAAACAATAAGTACCATCTCCTACATCCGAAGTTTCGCCCCTACCCGTAGCTATTCCACCATCAGTACCACTTATGAGAACAGGAGGATGCTCGCAAGTAAAACCGCAGCCAGAACCTATGACCGAAACATTGATTACTGAAGCGTTAGAAAAATCTGGACCACTTACAACGCCCTTCGTACTGTAAAGCTGCGGGAAAGGTGGTTGAATTATATTATCTCTATAAGGTGCGGCTGCTGCCGTATTACCACCTAAATTAGTAACTGAGTTTCCTGAGTCAAAAGTGTATTCGCTTTGATTCCATCTTAAACCATAAGTAGAGCTATTGGGATCAGAGGTATCAACACCAACGCGAAATGATTTGTACGCGGGATTAAAATTAAAATATTTTTGATTATAAAAAATACCAGGTACTGGACTAGTTAAATTTTCTACATCAGTATTATAACAACTTCCAACTATATCAGAGTCAAGCGTTTGCGATCTAACTCCTGTTTTAAAATATAGATTTACGTAGGCATAAGCACCTGGTTCATACCCCTCCTCCGTGAGAACTTGAAGAACATTTGCTGCACCGCCAACTTTTCCAAAATCAGGAACTACATTACTATTTGCGTCAAACTGACATTTCGGCCTGAACTCACCCCCATCTATAATAATTCCACCAGATATTGCACCGCCGTCACCAGTCACAAAGTGTATATGCTCTCTTCTTACTGGATAAGCATATAATAGATCATCAGTAGGCTTCAGATTAGGGAAATTTTTTATCCCTGTGGTGTAACCCGCTCCAGATTGACTAGGTGCTACTTCAACACCCGTAACTTCAGAATAGTAATAATCGATTACGTTCGGAAGCATCTGAGGAATAGCACGCAAAGAACCATTAGATATAATGTTTGATTCAGCGCGAACATATCCATTTTCTTCGCTACCTGAATAACTAGGCTGACCTTGCGCTATTTGAACATTATAAATTCCGCTACTAGCATCGAAGCCACCTTTTATTTCAACGCCACTACGGCCAACAAACTGAATGATGTCTCCAGAACTAATTATCCCAGATTCTGGATCAGTGGGAAGAAGTCCAGTTTCAGGCTTAACGGCAAAAACAAAACCGCCGCCACCACCCGTTCCACCCACTAACTCTCTTCCTTCTATGTTAGCGTCTATATAATGATAATATACATCAGTAAGATTATTAGCGGGATTAGGGTAAACCGCACCTTGCCCTATCCTGCTGATGATAGCAGAAAAAACATTAGGACAATTCTGAAAAGCCGAAGCAGTATTAAAAGTATCTACGTTTCTTACTGTTATTTGCTCAGATTGCTCATAATTTTTAGGGTAAATTTTTAAACCTTCAGCGTCTATTTTTCCCGTGTCCCAAAAAGCATCAGGTTTTGCGACTAAATAGACAGCGTTTGTATCAACGCCCGCTGTTGGAGTAGCAAAAAGAAGAGCATTTGCGGCTATTTTTTCATCATCGCTTAATCCAGCTATGCCAGTAAGATGATTAGGATCACCAGCGTAATTACCCACAATCACCATTTCTCTGGCGTGCATGTGATCTGAAGGTAATTGCTTAAATGAACCCATGTTTTATCTTAGTCCCGTTATAAATGTTTCAAATGTATTACTGCCGCTTCCACTTACGAATAATCTAGCGACCAATCCACTGACATCTGGGGTTGTTTCATATGTGACGCGAATATCAAGGCTTGACTGTCCTCCTGAAAAGTTGTGTGCCGAGTTGATATAACCCGTTGCAGGAGACGTATAATAACCCTGAGACCTATAATCCTCATAATTCCCTATACCAGTAAATAAATTAAACTGACCAGTGAATGACTTAGAATAGCTTCCAACTAACGCTGTCCCAGAAGCCCCTCCAGCCATAACAACCTCTGCCGAAGCAGAAATTCCACTTATCCCTGTTCCACCACTGAAAGTCAGAGTAGGCGCACTTAAATAACCTGATCCTCCAGTTATTAAATTTACACTATTTACGACTATTTGGGAGGGCCAAGTTTCTCCAGTTATTCCTATACCGCTTGCTAATATAGCTGAACTCCCTGTTCCACCAGCAAAATTTAGAGTAGCATTACCCGTGTAACCAGAGCCGTTTGAAATTAAATTTAAGCCCGTTATTCCAGTTTGAACACCTTGAACAATCCCAGTTAAAGCTGTAGCAGTCGGTGCAATAAAAGAATCGCCCGTACCACCAACAAACGTGACTTCAGGAACTCCAGTGTAGCCAGAGCCACTAAAGGTAATATCTAAAGAGGTAATACCAACTTGAGCAGGATAAAGCAAACCAGTTGAAGCAGTTCCCGAAGCCCCCAAGCCTGTTGAATCACTAAAAACTAAACTTGGATTCCCAGTATAACCAGAACCCTGAGAAGTTAAATTCAACTTGAAAACATTCTTAAAAAACGCTAAAGAAGGAGTGGAAGTATAACCAGAACCCGCAGATGTAACTAACGCACCTTGAATTCCGCTAGAATTTACATCCTCAAAGTCTGGAAGGTATCTAACAGCAGTAGCAGTAGCTTGTTTCGCAAATCCTCCCCCCGTTATATCTATTACAACGTCTGAGTTATACCCACTTCCTGTAGTAACAATATTTATACCAGTGACTGAATTAACGAACTCTCCAGTAAAGCCAGAAGAATAAGAAAGCTCTGCGTTTATAGGGTAATTATTTAAAAGGTCTGCGCCACTAAAAAATCCAGCACTTATAGAAAAATCACCAGTCTTTGTAACAAATGCGTTACCGCCTGAAGAAGGAACTCCCGACACACCAGTAAAATCTGAATTATCAACTGTAGTAAAAGAGAAAAATTCCTGAGTAAGTGCTTTTTGACCTGTAAATAAAATATTTTTATTAAAATCACCTATAGTAGTTCTAAAAAATAAAGGTATACTATAAGTATCATTCTCTGTAATGTTTTGATTTCCCGAAAATGTCAAAACTGTATTGTTCGTACCCGAAACTCTAAAAGGTAAAGTGTTAGTTGGTGTTGCTATTCCAGTAAACGAACTATCATTAACAGAAATATTAAAAACTTCAAAAGCTGCACTGTCTCCAGTGTTAGATATAAAACCAGAAGCTTGCCCGCCACTACTTATAAATTGAGAAATAGGCGAAACTGAAAATCCTGCTTCACCAGAAGTTGACAAAGTTGCTTGTAAATCTATATCTGTCCCAGTCGAATCAAGACAAAGGCGTTGAATTACAAAATCATTTTTACTCTGACCTTCAGAAACTAAGTTACCATCTATATAATAACTTAACTTATTGGCCGTTATATCGCCTGAAAGATTAAACTTAGAGTTAGGTAAATAAGAATAAGTATAATTACCTTGAGGATCAAGTATTCTACCCTTCTTAAAATCCCACGTTATTTTTTGACCTTCTCCAGAAAAACCAAAACTGGCATCACCAGTAGTATTAGAAATAATAAAATCAGAATAAAAAGAATAATCTTTCTTTTCCTCTATCTTTCTATAACTGGCTCCTGTAATTATCATTTTCTAGTAAATTTCGGGCCTATAAGGGTGCTAAACATGTCCTTTGGCGGTAATTCATTTGGTCTACTTTGAAAAGATAATTTTGTAGTATAGCCTTGATCAGAAATACTTATGTTATATTGCTGTAAGCCTTCTGTTATTTTTACAAACGGCTTTAAGGAGCCTAGCTCTAATCCAGCTAGATTTACGCTCAAACTTTCTTGCGGCAAAACTTCTTGATTGTTTAACCATTGTAAAAAGTTAAAATACTCATCATGAGTTTTAAAATTTCCATCTCCTGGTATCCACAAGTTATTCACCTGACCTTCTGGCAGAGTGGGATCGAAGGTTAGATAATTCATTTGCTCAGAAGAATCTATAACCTCTATATTTATTTTAGAAACGTTTCCAACGTTAATATTACTAAATGAATTTTTAATATCTTGTAGTTTAGAGAGAAAGGTTGATCTTTCGGCAGTCTCTATATAGTTAGCCGCGTAAGAGGAGTTTTGAGGTCCAACTCCTAAAGGAAAGACTATGTAAGCGTTTCTTAAACCAAATTGTGGATGAGTAAAAAATACTTGAAAACCATAAGATTGCCTATTTTCGAATAAGTTAGCTTCAGGTTCATTTTGGGCTTGAGACAAATCAAATATTCCAACAGGAAATCTACTTTTACTTGCTCCAAAAGTTTGATGATAAGGTTTTCCATCGGGATTTTCGGCACTTTCCCCATTATCTTCCGCTTCCAAATCTATGCCGATTGGCAATGCTTTAGTTATATCATTATCACATCTTTCCCTACATACAGTAGCAACCAAACTTTTTTGTTTTTCGCATATAAAAGAGGTTGTAGAACAACTTTCTGTTTTGTCAGCACCTCTTTCTACATCTTTCATGTACCCGTTGTCGGCAGGATTCAAAGCGTAATCTATATTACTAAATCTAACGTATTGATTTAATACTGCTGCATTGGGTGCTAAAAATAATTTTGGCTGAAGTTGCTGTCCTAAATTAGTAGTTATAGTCTGACCTATGAAGTTATAAGGGAATCTACTCTTTAAGGTAAAACCTGCTGCGGTATTGTCTAGATCAATGTATCTAGGAAGTAAAAACTCCAACAAGCTTTTGCCAGTGTTTCCTTGAGGTTCACCAAAACTATTACTACCTCCAGCTACAGCAGATGCATTAAAAGTTTCGAAGTAAGAGTTAAAAACATCTATGCTAGGATAAAAATTTGCATCGTTACGGGTAAAAATATTTACGAAATTAGAGTCAGCTTTAGAGAAAAGCTTATTGTAGGCCATTGGAGACCTCATAATATCCGCGAAAGGAAAATCGTAACTTCCTTCTTGCTCCGATCCACCATTTGGACCTTGAAACTGTTGATTTTCTGTACCAGCTAAAACTTTTTGTATTTGAGGCTCTAGTTTAGAGTTTATAACTAATTTATTTGGAGAGTCATGACTTGGACATTTAGGAGGTCGAGGTTCTCCTTCGGGCAAGTTAGTATAAAAATGTTTACCTAAAAAAGTTTCTGCTACCTTCTTTTCGTACTCGTACTCTTGATTGTCTAGCTCTTCAGAATAAAGGCCAACCGCCATTAAATAGTTGTTGGTTCCAGTAGGATCAAGCAACTTGGCTACTTGCATATAATCTTCTCTACCAAAACTATTGAGAACCTGTTGCTTTAATAAAGTAGGAACTTCTACTTGAGGTAAAAAGCCCAAAGCTCTGAAAATTCCATACCTTGGAATTCCAAGGCTTTGAGTTCCCATTGCGAGGCTCATATTAAAAAGAGTTCTTAGTTCTCTATTATATTTAGCCAAAGCGCATGATATTAAAAACTCCGTTTCAGTTCTACCATAAGAAGCAAAACCAACGTCAGACATCCTTATATTGCCATATAAAGTTTGAAAATATATTGTGCTTTGATGATCTTTAAATTCTTCTTGGTTTACGAATTTAGAACATATAAATTTTTTAGAAGTACCTTCTATAGAAGAGCTAGAGGAAATACTTTCAACTAAAGCTTCACCAGAAGAAGTGCTTTGTATACCCTTGGCCGTAGATTTTATTGTTTGTATTCTATCTTGGCTTTTAACGCTTCGTAAATCTATCTGTTTAATTTTTGGAGTATTAGAAAAGCAATCATATATAAAAGAAACCCCAAAATCATTACACCAATTCTGCAAAACGGTTCTAAGAGTACCAGTGTAACTTTTTCTATATCTATTTAAATCTTGCTGAATTACCGCTCTACCGTTTGAAGTAGGAGAACTTTTAATGTCTGTTTCTATCGAAGGGTTCAGAGAATTTAAAACTTCCTGTAGTTGCGTAAAAGAATAGTCACAAGTTTTTATAGAGCAGTCGCTTGCGCCAAAACCTTCGTCTCCTAATATAATAATCCCACCATCTTTTACTATTTTACTTTTATCTGGAAATACTGCTTTTTTAGATTTATATACGGCAAACTCGTCTGGATTAGCTACTCCTCGTGTTACTAAATTTTCAAAATCTATATCTTGTACGGTTTTAGTACCTGACTTATAGCCTGTTGGTGTTACAATTACCTTTTCTTTGTCTAAAAATGTCTGAGGAGTACATCCTTCGCAAATTACAGGTATCTCAGCCTCTAAAGTAGTTTTTTCTCTGGAGATATCGCTATAGTCATGCTCGCCCAAAAGACCTATGAATATTCTATCTAAAATATGAGAGCCATCTACGAAATTAAGACTTACCGTATTTCTGGAGGAAGTTATACTTTCTTCAACTCCAACTAAATACATATATACTGTAGCTGCTCCTTCTATATCTACTCTGTATGAGTCTAAATAACTTTTAAAAGAGCCTATGTCAGCATACTGACCAGACTCATTCTCGATAGTCATCGATAAAGTAGACTTTTCGTTGCCGTAGGCGATGTCGAACTGAAAAGACGTTATAAAGCCACCAAAAGCTTCTCCCGAATCACCAGAAGTACCTTTTCCTGCGACTTTAATATTTGGCAAACTTCTTATAGCCATTTTTTACCTTTTCCCGTGTAAATTTACACTTTTTAATCAAAAATTCCAATAAGTACCTGTAGAATCCGTGATAAAATTAATTCTTGCTGCGTTAGACTCTACATATTGTCCTATAGTGCTCTCTCCGCTAGAAAATGTTATATAATCTCTATTTTTTAATTGTTTTACTCCATTTAGCCAAACCTGTTCATTTATTAAGTTAAAATTCGTATAAACTATACTATCTCCTAATCCAGTCGCTCGATTAAAGTCTGAAGTGTTTAAAGGAGCAAACAAGTAGATTCCACTACCCCTCGCTGAAGCACCTATCTGAACAGAGCTACCAACACCAGACCAATCCAAACCAGATACTAATTTTATAGAGTCAGGCGTACCACTTTCAGAGAAATAGATATCCTTATCCTTATACTGAGAATCAGTTGTACTTATCAAGCTATTTCCCGTAAAACTCAAATCGCTCGGAAGAGCACTTTGCTCTCCATAAATATAATCATAGAGAACGTGTTCTTTACCAGCGGGTAAATCGCCAGCCCTACTTTCAAAAGCTAATTCGTCGGTATCAAATATCGAAAAACCTGTTCCAGAGTATATAAAATGGCCTTCTCGATAAACATTTATATTACCACCAGTATAAGGCAAAGTACCCGTATTTATAGAATTTTGATTAGGAAGAACAGTCAAGTACCACGAGTTAACTCCCTGTAGAAAACTTGGCTGAACATTTATAGTGTCATAGTATTGACTTTGACCGTAAATCTCATATTCGTCAGTAGCACTTATTTCCTTCTGGAAAGAAATTGCATTAGAAGCTCTGCTAGTTATAGCTGACTGGCTTAGATTTTCTTGTGCTTCCACGAATACAAAACCAGTGCCTGAATTAACCGAAGTGCCAGTAAGATAAACGTGAGTTAAACCCAAAAGCTCTCCAGTGACGCCAGACGCAGTAAATCCGCTAATAATTTTGCCATCAACAGTTGGAATATTAAAGTCCGAATACACAGATTCAAATCCAGTAATTCCTGTTCCAGTGACGCCAGATAAATTAACAGTTACTCCTGTTATCTCAGTAAATTCAGTTACAAATCCACTCAAGAAACCGCTCCTGAAGCCATCAGTGCCTGTATCTTGAATATAGCTTCTAGAAGCTTGCTGCTGCTGAAAGAAACTCAAGCCGCCTTCCACTAGAACGGTGTTATCTAAATATCCAGAGTAGCCCGTGTAGCCATCGCTAGAATCTACAGAAACGAAATCTTTAAAATTACCCAAATACCAATCTGAAGAATTAACATACCCCGAAGCCGTATAATTATTAAACGCTTCACTCTCCTCTAAAAAGTCATGCTTTGATATTTGAAATATATCACTCTGCTTACTAAAACTATAAATAGCAGAATCACCCACTCTTTCTGGATGGGTATGTATAATTTTATTTCCATCTGAAGCACCATACTCTAGAAACATTCTATCAGAGCTATTAATTCCAACCGTAAAACCGCTAGAATTAGAAGGTTCATTTTGAGTAGAAAATAAGACAGAACCTAAATTACCTTGAGTGAAATTTTCTTTCTTTAAATTTAAAAAAATAGTCCAGTCTTCTAAATTAGCACCAGAGCCTATTCTTAAAACTTGATTTTCGTCAAAGTACCCTGACCCAGAAACGCTATTAGAAACTGGACTTCCACTTCTTAACGAAACTAAAGGTAATAAATTTAAAGCTATTTGCGAATCATTGCCGCCGACAACAAAATCATCTTTAGAATATAAATCATTAAAAAACACGCCCCCTGAAAATTCTGCAAAAGAATAAAAACTTTTTATAGAACCCGTAGAAATTCCATTGGACTGTAAATTTGATGTAAAATTACTAAAGTTCATTTTAGACTAAGGGACCGCCTTGACCTTGGCTGTTGTAACCGTAGTTGAATTCCACAGTAAAATACGGGTCAGGAACTTCTGCTAAAGTTTCATCCGTTACTTTTATCTCGTCGCTGCTTACAAAATTAGTTCTTAAAGAGTCTATAAAATCAGAAACCTCTGTATCATAGTTTGAACCTGTCGGACCGAAAGAACCGTTCGTAGTTACTATTTCTCTAGTTGCAGAGTTTAAATTATAAACTCCGTAAAGTCCATTCTTATTACAGCTTGGCCTTGAGGCATAAGTATTTATAGAAGGAGTAACAGAGACATTATAGTTAGCGTTATTAAATTGAACCGCGCTTGCAGAGTTTGAATTTAAACGATCTTCATCTGTAAATCTCCCCTGTAAAGTAACAGTTCCTTCTATAACATCATCAGAAGTAGAAAGAGACTCTGGTAGTCTATTTAGAGTAAACGCTCCTCCGCAGCCATCGTAAACCTGTTTTGCTAAATCGTATAAATACCCAGTGGCTCCGTCTTTTTTAGCTAAAATATTATCATAATAATAACCAGAAACAGTTTTATATTTTTCTCTAATCGGCCCAATTGCTTGAAAATTTCCGTTTATAGTTACGGTAGTAGCGTCTGTTATATTATCTTTTGAAATACTGGATGTAAAATCAAAATAAGCGTCGTCTGTATCATCAAAAGAATTGTCTGTAAAATCGCACTTTAAACTTATAGATTTATTTGTAAAAGCATTATCGTCTACAGAATAATTTCTAGGTCTTTGAGATAAACCTACAGAGCCATATGTGGTATTAGCTATCGTATATAAAGTTCCAGTGCTTGGTATTTGTGCTCTTAATGTAGCTGGAGAAACATGTTTATCTCCTTGTATGCTGTAGGTTATATTTACGCTTGCGTAGTCTCGATCAAATCCAGAGGTGAAATTAGCGTCTATAGAAGTTAGATAATTGGGAACCGCAGCAACTCCATATACGTCTCCAGTTTGAACTTGATAAGTTTCATTAACAGAATAAGAAGAATTTACTCTGTCTATGTTTCTGGAAACATCTGTAAGAATAGCATTGGAAGCATTTACGCCACCTATAAATTTAGGAGCTATTGTTACCGAGTTAAACCCAGTTCTAGCGTCAACATAACTTAAAGCTTGAGCTAAAGCGGCAGGATTTCCAGTTCTTATAGCTCTTGCAGAAACTGTTCTTGCGATAGTAACAAAACCATCTTCTCCTTCTGAATAATCATACGTATCTACTGGATCAAGAATCCCATAAGTGCTTTTAAATGTATCCTCTTCATAACAATCTAAGCTTACCGTATAACTTTGCCTTGCATAATTAAAAGAATCGGCGTCGATACTTTGAACTACGCATTTAGGGAAAGAGGCAATCGTTTGGCCGTCTTCAATTATTTTTAAATCTTGAAAATCGCTAGAAAAACCTGCGATCAAGGCATTTCTAGCGGCAGTTATCTCATTGTAAGTACCCAAGAGATCGCCTCGTAAATTAATTCTAGTAAGTTGACACCATTTATTTCCGTAGTAAACAACCTCCTGTGTACGAGTAACATAAGGAGTACCTATACTTGGGAAAGTATAAGTTCCGTAAGTTACATTTACTTTGTTGCTTCCTACTGACATATTAAGTTCCTATCGCCATTCTCCTATCCGATGCACTATCAAACCTTTGAACTGGGAATTCGATTTGACTAGTCATGTTCATTTGGCGATCACTGGTAAAATCAAAGCTTAAACTTTTTACGTATATTTCGTTGGAGTCAAGAGGCTTTAGTTTAGTGTTATCCTGAAAAATACTTAGACCTTTAGACAAAACTTGGGTAAGCATTGTATCGCGAGCAGAAATAACAGTGGTTTTATACGAAGATACATTGTTAAAAGTATCTACTCCTGCGACTCTTCTAATCAAACCCACTGCACTTACGTTTCTTGAAGCTAAAGATGCTTGATCAAGAGTTTGCATTACATGACCTATGTTGGGAACGCTAATAGGCTGAGTATTAACTATGGGCATCTTGTCGTTGGTTTTAACTTGCAATTTTGCAAATGTACCAGCATCAAAAACTTCAGGGTCATCTGTAAAAGAGTAACTGTATCCTATTTTTTTACCGCCCTTGGGAGAAGATTCATTTTCACCTTGTATTCCATCTAGATTATAATCTTGAGACTGATTTTTTAAAGACCGAGTGTAACCATTTTTAGAGTAGACGGTTTGACATCTAGATTTAGAAGAGTTTCTAGAGGGAAGATTGCTTAAGTAAGAAGTCAAACTTAAATCTCCTTTTTTGTTTATAAGAGTCACCTCTCCGTCTTCTGTAGCTTTTATAATATTTTTTTCTTTATTGATTGAAATATCCCTTGTGACCATTTGTGACGCAGAGACAAATCCTAAATCGTCCGTGTAAGAAACACTATAATTAGCTGTACCAGCGTTATAATCAACGGACTTTGAAGTGTCCATTCTTGAGTTGTTTAAAGACTCAGAATAGGTTCCATTAACCAATAAACTTTTATACGAGTCGTATACATCAGAACATCGAGCGAAAGAGCCAGCAAGTTCAGTGTTAACTCCATTGATTGCGTTTGTAACCATCTGATTTCTATTGTTTGCTCTTCCTAATATTTCACCATCTTCAGTTACGCTTATTTTTCCGTCTTCAGAAAAATTAAAGCTGTGAGTAACATTAGATGTAAACGTACCCGCACTTGTCCCGCTAGCATATAAAGTAAAATCTTGAGAAAATCTAGCGTCACCATTTACAGCATCGTAAAATTCCTTATAAGTTCTTTTTCCTGCGCTGTCATAGTTTCCGTAGAAACCAGGTATCAAAGCATTGTATGTTGTTAAAGTTTGATTGTATATATTTGAAGCTAAAGTTTTCGCGCAATCAAACGGGTCAACGTTAACTCCTGATAAATATCTTGCTTCTACATCGTGAGTGAATTTGTAGTTATTAGAACTATCTAAGGATACATCAAATCTTTCTGAAAAGTTATCTAACAGTCTTCCTGTTGGTATTGTAAGACCGTCAAAAGCGGTGCTCACACTTGCGGAATCGCCATCGTTATAAAACTCAAAAGTAGCGTTAAAACTTCCTAGAAGAATATCACCTTCTGTAGTAGAAGGGCTGTTTGGAAAATCTATAGAAACAATTTTACCGTTACCAAAAAATATATCATTGATGTAGATTGGTTCTTCTACTGCATTTGTGGAACTTATGTCTGTTACTAATTGGTTTACTCTTCCGCTTACAACGCCCGAAACACTGTCTAAATTTTGAAAAACGGGATTTGCAAATCTTTGTTTAGCGTCAGCTAAAAAACCATTAATGCTTAGGTTCTGGACATTGCGGTAGCGTGCAGTTCTATCACCAAAGAATTCATTGCTTTGGTTAACCGCTACTAAACTTGCTCCCGTAATTTTTATCATTGATTAGAAAGATTGATTAACCATACTTGCGCCAATGCCAGGATATCTAAAATTCATCATTCCAGCAACGCTAGCTGCAAATTGTGTATTTCCATTGTTTATAGCTGAACTTACTCCATTTCTAACAGGAGCGGGAGTGTTATTCGCTATAGCTCCAACTGCATTCGCTGTAGCACCAGCTTGTTGTTGCGCTTGACCAGCTTGGACTTGAGCGTTCCCTGCTACTTGCCCAAGTAAATTCATTTGACCCATTATCGCTTGATTTTGCATTGCAGCGGCAACTATCGCATTTCGCGTACCAATTTGACCTTGGGCTATGTTCATCAATAATTGATTGTTTGCCGCAGCAGCCGATTGGGCAACTGCTCGTAATTCCATTATAGCTTGGCCCATTTGAACAAGTATTTGATTTCGTTCAACGTCTAATTGATAAGCGTCATTGCTTCTTTGCTCAGACTCTATTTGAGGAGTTTGGTTAACGCCTCTTACGGCGCGATCCAAAGGAATAACAGCTTCAGGCCCACGTTCACCCAAGGTCGCATTCATGCGGCGTGTTACAATACCACCTTCTTGCAGATTTACTGATCCAAGCATTGTTCCATCACCAGAAAGTACTGAAATTACTGGTCTATTTCCAGCATGAGTTCCTGTTTGAGAAACTGTACCACCTGACGGCACTCCAGTGAAGGCTCGTCCTGCCATTGGTCCTGAACCTGCATTAAATACTAAGTTTCTAGACCCGCCTTGAGAAGTAAACGGTGATCCTCCAAATGCACTTCCTATCAGACCAGTGTTTACCCCCGCTTGTTGAATAGGTATATCAGAACCACCTGCTCCAGCCACTCCTAAGCCTTGCAATGTTTGAAGGGTTCCTTGAGCAGTTAACAAGTTTTGTTGCTGCGATCTTTGCTGTACTAACATTGCAATCTGAGCATTCAATCTCCTTAATTGTCCTAATTGTGCTTGGCTAATTATTCCTGCTTGCACCATTAGATTTAAAGCTTTGTCTTGATTAAAGCTTGCCTCGAATGCTTTTAAAAATTTCGGACTACTTAAAGCCTTTTTCAAGAAGCCGTCCTGCGTTAAACTCATTCCGACTCGCATCCTTGACAAGGGATCATTTAACTGGCCTCCTTGGCGTAAAGCTTTTACAATGTCGTTGGCACTTATACCCTGAAGTTTGCTTACATCTACTCCTCCAGCAGCGTCAATGACTCCAAGTCTTCGAAAAGCAGCTTTGCCCGCACTAGTTTTTATAGCGTTGGCAAACGCTGTCATGAAATCATTTGAAATTTTGCCAGCAATTGATCTAAACTTATCGTCGTCTTCCACTAAGGTTCTCATTCCCCCTCTATTTGCGGCCTCATATAAATTCGGGAAAATCTTCAGTGCATCTACTCCAAAGAATTGGCCCAAACCGACAGGGACTGCTCCTGGTCCTGTGGAAAGAGGGTTAGTCGATAGAGCCGTGTCTACTCCATATCGCCTTTCCACTTCGTTTAAAGCGTCTTTCACACTCATTCCCATTTGTTTGACGAGAAAGCCAAGCTCTGTCATAATCAAAGCGTTCGTGCCGCTGGTAAATTCTAACCCTCTCGCATTACCAAGTACGCCAGGATCTTCAAGCGTATTAGCAAATGCAACACCACCGCCAAATTGAGACGCGGTTGTTCTTTGACGAGCTTGAAACTGTGCTATTTTTGCTTCTTTCAGAATTGCATCTCGTGTACCTTGTATCTGTGTTATGTTGCCAGTAAGATTGTCTATGTTTGTTTGCGTAGTGAGTGGCCCCAAGGTTGTTAGAAGTATGGGTTTAAGCTGGGTAGCTATATCTTCAGGTAAAGTATTGAGCGTACCATCTATATTAGATATCGCTCCACTCATCGTATTTATATCCCTGAATGATGTCTCCCAATCGGCTTTTATATCTTGGAAGAACTGGTCTACTGAATCGAAAGCGTCTTGTAAATCTGGGAATTTTTTGACTAATTCCCCAGTGTTTGTAGCTGTATCTGTCGTAGCTTGATTAATTTGTTTTTGCTGTCCGTCCATGAGTTCTCTTAACTCGGACATTATTTGCAAAGTTTCTTCAGGAATTTTTCTGCTTTTGAGTCTTTCCACCAACTGAGTATGAGCTATTCTATATGCGTCTCTAGCGTTTTGTCTCATTATTCTAATCAATGGAATCAAGCTGTTATCTCCAGTTTGACGGAAAGCTTGCATCAACATTCTTTCGATACCCAAAAACTGCATTCTCAAAGCTTCGCCTTGAGCGTTTGCAATAGTCTGTATAGTTTGGGCATCGTTTCTATCGTCAGGATTTAAACCTCCCAAACGGCCCGACTGCTGCATGAAGTCTACTATGCCAAGCAACATTCTTCCTCTTTGCTGATTATCTCCTCTTCGAGAGGCGACTGTAAACGCTTCTATGTTTTTGCCTAAATTTCCTAAATCTTTGCCGAGAGAATCTGGGTCTAAAAACTTGTCTAAACCACCGCCAGCTTTTAAGTCTCTTTCTAACTGAGCTTGTTGTCTCGCAAGCTCGTATTGCGCCGCTGCAATTTTTACTTCAGCCTCTAATGCTATTCCGTTTCTTTCTGTTAAAGCAATTATTTCAGCTAATGAACCTTGAGCAGCAGCAGCTAATTGCATTTGCAAATCTCTGTCAATTTTTCCTTGACCCATCAACTGATCATTGATCATATCAAGAACGGCTGGCATTCTTCCTGCCTCTGCGAAAGGAGCCATCGCCGCTAATAGCTCGGAATGGTCTTTATTGTCAGAGTCTAGTATTGACGAAACTCCTTCTAAAAACGCTGCGCCAATTTGTCTCGTACCTTCTTTGTTAGCTTGAATTTCAGCATCTTTTGCTTGCTCTCTACTAAACTGAAAATCAAGTTGAGCTTGAGCTTCTTCTGTAAGAAATGGGCTAGCTGATTCAATTGCCATTTCTGCTCTGGCAAAATGAATCTTTTTAGCAGAGTCTATTAATGCATCTCCAAATTTAATAAGCAATTTAGTATTTAAATTTATATAATCATTAACTAATTTTTGCTGTAAGCGTGCGGTTTTTAAAGCTTTTTGTTGTGCGTTCAACTGTGCAATTCTTGCTTTTTCTCGTGCTGAAATAGTTCTAATTTTTTTTGCTGTTTTGTCTGCTTGTTTGCCTGACTCTACAAGAGAGTCAATTAACCCATCCATTGCGTCTTTTCCTGATTCTCCTCTACTTGCTAAATCACTAAACACAATAGCCATTTCTTCAGACATATCATAAGTATCTTTAAAATGATTAATTATATCTTGCGTAGACATACCTGATATATTTGCCTCAAGAGCACCAGACCCTGCATCTTCTGAAAACTTCTTAAAGTCCATGTTTTTTCTCATGTCGTCTAAAGTTTGTCTTCTGGCAAGCTGACCTTCTGCGCCACCAAAAACACTTCCTTTATTAAACATTTTACCAAAAGACTCATTTGTTCTTTCTTGAAGACTAGAAGCAGCCTCCATACCCTGAACTCTTTTGGCTTCTTGTTCAAGCGCGGTAGCAAGAAGTTCCTGCATTGCAGCAGCGTCGTTAGTTGAGTTTATTAAATTTTGAAAAGCTGAAGGTAGACTAGTGGAAATTTCTACTATTTTATTTTCCAAAGCTAAAATTGCTTTAGGGTCAGGTCTTGAAGCTTTTAAAGCGTCCCTAAGCTGTTGAACTGTATTAGAGTATTGCCCAATACCATCGTTCAATTGTTGGAATTCAGCTTTTGAAATTTCAGCTTCTTTTATTAAATCTTCGTTTTTAGCGGCAAGTCTTTTTGAAGCAAAAGAAAATCCCGCCGCGAATACTCCAATTGCCGCCGCAGCCATTCCAATAGGACCAGGTACAAGCATTGCTGCTGTAGCAGCCATAGATAAACCGCTCATAAGACCATTTATTTGCTGTCCTAGTTTATCGCTACCGCCCATAGACTTAGCTAATTCACTAGCAGCACCTCCCGCGAAAGATAACGCAAAAGAAGCGTTCATCGCCATATTTGAGAACTTTTCAGTGCTCATCCCTGCGTTTTTAACCTGCTTCTTAAGCTCTTTTGTTGGATCGGAGCCAGCGGTGCTGCCAGCACCAGAAACGGAGACCATTGTTCCTCCCACGCTTTTTCCTCCGATTCCAAAATTAGGAATATAACCCGCCGCTCTTAAAGCTTTACCGCTGTCTTTTAACGTAGAGAATTTTTGCCCAGCGCGTAAATGTTCATTAATGGCTTGAGCAGGTGTTCCTTGGAAACTGCTGTACACCATTGGACCTACTCTAGGATCAGTGCCAAATCTAGCTTTACCTGATCCACCAGACATTCTTATTCCAGCTTCTTCAGCAGCCATCGCACTTCCTAATTGCTCTAAGAAAGCGAAGTTTGGCAAATATCCAGACGCTCTACCTCTAAATCTTCTTAACTTATCTCTTGCGTCTGCGCTAGTGATGCCTCCTGCTCCTCCAAGCCTTATCTCCATGCCCGTGCCAATTTTAGATGCACCACCAGTAAACAAACTAGCAAATTCACTTCTTATCCTAGTTCCTCTACCTAAATCAACAGCTTCATTACCTTTCATTCGAGTTGGCATACCAGTCACCATGCCACTCACGATGCTTTCAAAAACTCTTCCTTTTACTTGACCAGTCGCGGCAGGATCAGGAGGACGACTAGTAAAAGCCTTCATCATTTTCCTTTGATTAGGAATGCCTTTTAACATATCGCCCGCTAAACCGCGAGCAAACATCAGGTATCTTCTATTGAATCCCGATTCAAAATTCTTTCTTATTCTTGGGTCACGAAAGCCAAATTCTCTTATGCCAGGTTTAGATACGCTTCTATTACCTAAAGTGTTTAACCCTAAAACATTTAATCGAGGTCCACTGTGACGTTCAGCCGATGCTACTGCTCTTTCGGCATTTCTCATTGCGCTTCTTTGTCCAATATTTGGAAAAGCTTCTGCAATCATTCCTCTTACTTGAGGAGAAACTTGTAATCCTGACGCCCCTCCTCTTGCTCCACCTTTTAAAACACCAGCTAACCTCTTGGCTCCTTGAGGATCACTCATCAAAGCTTGAAGCGCAGGTCCAGCCGTGGCTGTGCCTCCCATTAAAGCTGTTGTAAGAGGGTTTGGTTTACGCGCAAAATTAGGAATAAAGCCTGTAGCCAAACCTCCACCTTTAAAACTTCCACCTTTCGTGGCAGCAACTAAAATTGGTCTATTTAAATTTACTCTATCTGTGCGGTTAGGTTTATCTTCTTTAAACGCCCCAAAGAACATCCCCATCTGACCATTCGATCTAACACCTGCGTTTTCCAGCAAGCCTCTTCCAAATTTCTCTTTTACTTTGTCCTTGCTATAACTACCGCCTTTTACTTCTACAAAAGTCCTGCCACCTTTTCCCATGAAACCATCAACAGCGGCACTTCCACCATATTTCATGCGGCGTCTACTATCAATCGCCTTTACTTCTTTAATTGCTCTTTTTTCGTAATCGAGTTCACTCTCTTTCGGGCCTCTTGTTAATTCCACAACCCTCATGCTAGGGATGTTAACTATATCATCTTCTTCTACTTTCTTATTTGTCGCTAAAGTTCTTCTTACGCGAGGATATTGTGCAGATAATGACTTAACAGTTACATCGGCAAAATTAGGAATAAAACCTTTATAATATTGAGGTATAACAGCCGAATCTCCATTACGTCCAAAGTTAGGTATCTCAATTTCTTGATTGTTCATTACGAACTTGCGACCACCTATTGTGCCTTTAGACTTATGAGCTTTTACACTTGAAGAAGCACCCAAAGCTTGAGCCATACCTTCTTCTGAGCGAAATTCATCTCGTGCAAAGTTAGGCATATAACCCGCCGCTCTTCCAGCGCGACCACCACGACCAACAGTTACTCCACCTGCTACCGCAGCAGCAGCTACGGCGTTAAGCTCTCTTTGAGCAACGGTAGCAGCCACAATACTTCTTCTGACTTTTTCAACAGCTTCAGCGTGAGTTACCGTTCCAGCCGTAATTGCATTCACTAAGTCTTTGTCTTGTTGAAGAACAGTTATAATAGCTTGCTCTGACTGCTTACGTTTTCCTAAAGCTGTATTAGCTTGAAGGATCGTCTTCAAAGCATCTTTAGCTTGAGAGGTTAAAAACCCGAAGAGTTTATAAATACCAGCACCCAAGATCAATAAACCTGGTCCTGATAGAAAATTGCCCAATCCACTCAATACCCCAGAACCAATTTTTGCTCCAATACTTTCTGAATCGCTTATATCGATTCTATCCATGAAAGAGTTTAATAATCCAACGGCTTTTTTCAAAGCTGGCTCTAAACCAAGCTTGCCTATAACAGCACCAACTCTAGTTACGTTTTGAACTAAAGCATTTAATTGAGCCGCAAGAGTTTTATTTAACTCGGCGTTTCTTCTGTTGGCTTCATTTGTGGCAGACGCAGAGATACTAGTTGCTCTACCAAAAATAGAATATTCTCTTCCTAAGTCAGAAAGAGCAGCTTTTAAAACGTTGATTTGGAAAACACCACCAACCAACTGAGCAATGTTGGATTGTTGAGATTGAGAAAGAGTATCAAATTCTTTAGCGAGGTTGGTCATAACCTGCATAAGAGGAAGCATTGCCCCGCTCGCATCTTTTGTAGCGATACCTAAAGCCTCTAAAGCCTCTATAGTTCTTGGTCTTTGGAGTCTTGTAAAAATTGTTTTAAAACTGTTACCAATAACAGAACCACCTCTAGCCGTAATCTGTTGAGCCGCCGTAACAACACCCAATAGCTCATCAAAGGAAACTCCAGCCGCAGCCGCCGTGCTTCCTACTCGCTTTAAAGCATCAGCTAAATCTTTACCGCTAACTGCAAAAGCTTGGTCAACCGCAATGATTTTATTTGTAACTTGAGAAGAAGTTAACGCAGCCGACGAATAACCATTGATTGCAGCAGTTAAAGTGTTTACCGCTTCAGCAGCAGCCAAACCAGTTAAACGAGAAAGTATCAAAGCGTCACTTGTACGCCTTAACGACTCAGCCATGCCTAAACCTTGACGAGCTAATTCTTTAGCACCCTCTGCAACCTCATTGAAAGCTTGACCTGTATCTTTAGCTATCTGAAAAAGCTCGTTACCAAAGCCGAGTAATTGTTTTTGGCTGGTTCCTAAAATTACGTTTATTTCAGCGAGTTGCTTTTCTAGATTTACAGCAGCCTCAACAGAACTTCTTATCGCAGTAGCAACGGCATAAATTGCACCAGCAGAAGCTCCAAAGGCTAAAACACGAGCATTAGAAGCTTCAAGCGACTTACCAAACTCACCAAGCTCACCAGTGATTTGACCCAAGGGTCGAGAAAAGTTTTTCGTGTCGAGAGAAAGCTTGTGGTCTCCCTTACGCAAAGCTCTGCGTATATCACCTTCTAATTTAGAAGTATCGCCACTAACTGTTAATCTTACGTCTGACATATAAAAACCTTTTCCCTTAGTATAATATTACACTTTTTTTAATCTAATAATCCATGAATCTTGGCTAAATCCATAATATTTAGCTTATCCTTTCCTGTTTCTTCCATCATCTTGCCAGCTTCGTCTGTTAAGCTAACTACCTGTTCGTCTGGATTTGATTGAGATAATTGTTTTTCTCTTGCAACAGCACCTTTTTCTTCGTCTACTATAGCTCCAGCTTTTATACTGGCTTTTCCTTCTCCAATTTCAGCTACATTAGAAGAAGTTTGAGGGCCACCGCCTCCACCTCCACCCTTGGAGCCTTGTTTGGCAGCATTGTTATACCATGAGACTAACTGCTCTGGATTGCTGTACAATGACTCAGGAGGACTTTTTCCATTTTCTAATATGCTTTTATAATGTCTTCCTTTACCGAATAAATTCATTTGAAAAAGCGTTAGCTCCACTAAAGGCTTGCCATAGAAGTTTAAAACGCTATTTTCACAAGCCATGAAAGTAGTTAAGAAGAATGGATAAGCGGCAATTTGATCCAGCTTATCATCAGTGAATTTGTCAAAACAAATAGATTGAGTAATAATAAGGCTATAATAATCTACAGCTTCTAAATCATAAAATTCTTCGTCAGTAAACAATAACTGTTTAAGCTCTTTATCTTTAAAAAAAGTATTTTGTAATATATATTCGTTTTTTTGTTTCTCGGTATGAGATTCACAAGTTTTACCTAATATACTGTTTCTTTCCTCGTCTATTTCGCTAAACTCTTTTCTTATTTTTTCTACATCTTTTTCTATTTTTTCCTTCTGGCTTTTGAGCATTACATTAGCTAAACCTTTCTCCCATTCTAATAATTTCTTTTGAAGTGAATGATATTTAGCTTCTTCTTCCTTGGACCATTCTCCACTTTCATAGACTTGATCTAACTTTTCTTTTAAGGTGAAAAGCCCTTTGGATTTAGCCTCCTCAAAGTATCTTTGATGAAGTAAATCTAATTCTAAGATGTCAGGTTCGGTATAATGCTTAAGGTATACTGGAGAGTCTTTGAAGCTTGTAGCTGTGTAACCTTTGCTTATTTCAGCGTATGCAGCTCTTAGCTTAAGTAAAAAATCTTCCTGTTGCAAAACATTTAATCGTTTTCAGGGTTGACTTCTTCTTTAGCTTCTGCGGCTAGTTCGGCCTGTTCTTCTGCCTCTAATTTCGCTAGACCTTTTTTGATATTTTCGGCCATTTCTTCCTTTTCTCTAGCACTTAACTCTTGTTCCGCTTTATCAGCGTCGATAGAAGTTTTAATTAATTCACCCGCTCTAGAGAAATCTTCTGGTTCGTTTAATTGTCCGTTATACCAAAAGCTAATATAATAAGCTAATTGTTGAGATACTTCGTCAAAAAAAGGATCGCCTAAGTTTTGAAGTTCGTCGTATGACTCATATTTTTCGTCGTATGTATCGCCGTTAAAAAGAGGCTCCCATTCCTCTTCTTCTCCTTCTCTGGTGTAAGCTAAGAACAAAACCCACCACATTATAGCTTTATTTCTAGC
>JAAHTH010001132.1_pt1 | contig 24279 bp, 27 predicted proteins | sample 6116091 | NCBI WGS metagenome assembly JAAHTH01 (sample SAMN13939990, study PRJNA603662) | sponge metagenome | isolation source: marine sponge | host: Mycale hentscheli | place: New Zealand | collected 2006
AAATAAATAATACTGAAAATATGGAAGTAAAAAAGGAATAATAAAATATTCATTTAATAATTTATTATAAAATAATAATATATTTTAAATATTATAAAATATGGAATTTGTATCTGCCGATAGATCAAGGGACGCTGAATTTACGAGAGGTCTTCAACAATACAATCGCAATGTAATGGAAAACAATAAAAGTATTGCAGCACAAGTAGACAAGACTAAAGACGATTTAGACGAGGCACTAGATAATGCCCAAGAAGTTGCTGATCTTGCCAACATGAAAGTCCAGGGGGCATTGGGAGGAATTGTTGCTGGATCAGGCGAAAAAGGAGTGAGGGCAGTCCAGGCAGGGAAAGACGCACTAGAAGCACGAAAAGCGGCAAAATTATTCGCTGCTAGAGGTGGTGCTGTTGAATTACCAGTATCGGCAGCAGAAGAACTCGCAGGTCCTGGTGGAAGATTTACAGGAATCACAAATTTGTTAGGTGATCCACGAGGAGAAAGACAAGGAGGAGAATTTGACGAAGGAATTTCTCGTGTATACAGAGGCACAGGAAGACCTGGATCTCCTACAAGAACAAGACCTGAAAGATTCACAGATCAAGAACAAAGAGAATTTAGAAGTGCCGTTGAAGAAAGAGGGGCAGAAAGAGAAGCAGCAACGGCAGGTGAAGAAGGTGCTGGACGAGCGGCGGTAAAAGTAGGTGAAAAAGCAGGTGAAGAGGCAACAGAATTAACTGCTGGAAAAGTAGTAGGAAAATTGGCAGGAGGTCTTGCTCGTGGTGCTGGTATTGCTGGTGCTGCTGTATCTGCTGGAACTGCGATTGAAGGTCTCGTATCAGGTGAAAAATTCGAATGGAAAAAACAAGGGGCAGAATTAGGAGGGGCATTACTTGATATTTTGGGAACAGGTGCTGAATTTATTCCAGGTGGTCAATTACTTGGGGTAGGTCTCCAAATAGCAGGAACGGCATTGTCAGGTGTTGGAACTTATGAAGAAGGAATATCTGTCCAACCAAAACAAGAAGAAGAAGAAAAGACAGCAAAAGATCTACAGGCAAAAACTCAGGCAGATTTAGAATCACAGAAACAACAGGCACTATCGAGAGTTTCTCAAGCAGCAGCAGGTGGAGCAGCAGTTGGTCGTGAACAACAATAAATTTCAATATTTTTAATTATTTTTTTTCATAATTTTTCTTTAAAATTTTTATATTTTATTAAATATAAAATGAGTAAATCTTTTTGGCGTGCTGAGTCTACAATCCCTATTGTGCAAACTTCAAAGGCAATAACTGCCTTAAATGGTCTTAATTTTGAACCAGGTCAAGAATTAAGAATTAAAGTCCCACCTACAACTAAATTTTTTCAACCCAATGAATGTTATCTTCAGGCAGATATTAAGTTAAGTGGTGGAAGTGCCAGTGGCGAGGCAACTAAACTTCAATTAGATTCTGCCCTTGGAGGTCAGGTTTTAATCAAGGATATTAGGGTCTATACTTCAGCAGAGAAGGGATCTGTATTACTTGAAGAAATTCAGGGATACAATTCCATGGTTTCTGTTATGAGAGATTTTGATACGAATGATTCTGAAAAAAAGAAGAGGGCATTGACTGAAGGTGCTACAATTTGGTTGCCAAATACTCGTGGCACTCAAGGCACAACTAGATCTGATACGGCAAATATTTTAGATAATCCATATTTCTCAAGAGATCCTGAAACTACTGGAAATAAAAGAACAGCATTCACAAATGATCAATACAACACTGCTAAATTATGTCTGCCCTTAGAATGTGGTATTTTCCGATCGGAGCGTGTATACCCCAATCTTCTCACAGGTCTTGAAATTGTTATAACCCTTGAAGAAGCAGGACGCTGTATTACTCAACTTGATTCTGTCATGAGAAACAAGAGACTTGCCCTCAACCCAGTTTTCTTGTCTCGTAATGGATCTACTGCTGGTGCTGCTGCCCAAATTGCCAATGGTGATACTATTGATAAGATTCACCTTGCCAAAGGAGAAAATTCTCAAGTTTCTGCCCAGCAATGTCCATTCTGTGTAGGTGAACGAGTTGCCATTGTCACTTCAACCAACGCTTCACTATTGACCACTGATAAAGATCTTGTTATTTCTCAGATAAATACAAACGCCTCAGGCACAGAAATTGTCTTCGACCCAGCAGACGCAGTATCAACTAGTGCCGATACATTTGCCGCCAACGCTGGATCATATGTTGTATCTATGGCAGCAACAGATAGGGCAGGTGCTGTAAATGCTGCTTACAAACCTTCTTATCTTTTAAGTAATGTTGAATTAGTTGTACAAGAAGTGGACATGGGAAGTGGATTTGAGAGTGATATGTTATCGGCAATGAAAGAAAAAGGTGTGATTGTCCAAGATATTTTAAGTTGCCAAAACTACAGATATTCTTCTCAAGCAGGTGAGGTCGCCCTAAATATTCGTCTCCCACTAAATAACGCTAGGGGGAAGGCAATTGTTTCTCAACCTACAGATTCGACACCCTACACAGATTCAGGTCGTGTATCTTGCACTGGAACTTATAATGTGGGTGGTGATAACGCAGATAAAACTATGAACCAGTCATGTGCAGGAATTCGTGGTATGTCTGATAATATCACAAATTATCAATTCTTATATGACGGCAGACTTCAACCCAGTCGTCCAGTCCGTTGCTCTAAGACTTCTTCCAAGGTATCTATTGATCAGCAACCGCTGATTGAGACGACCAAGGCACTTGTCCAATCGGACATTTCTGCTAAGTCTCTTCATGCCTTCAACAGCAACTGGTTGGTATCGAGGGCATTGGCACTCAATTCAGGTGTCTATGATACTCGTAATAAGGATTTTAATATTCAGGTAAATTATGAAGGAACTACTCCTACAAAGAATAAATTATGGAATAATTTTGTATTCCATTTAAGGAGAATTAATATTCGTGGAGATTCTGTTATGGTTGAATATTAAGTAAAAAATAATTTGTTTTGTTAGTTTTTTTTTTGAAATTTTTATAATATTTTAATTATTATAAAATATGAGTAATCGCTACCTATCCATTAAACCAAGTAATTCTAATGCCAGTCAATCATATCGTGACGGACGACCAGTAATTAGTTTCACTATTGCAGAATCTGAATCTGTATTAGTCCCTTCTTCAGTTAGATTCTGTGGTAAACTCCATGTATACAAGAATTCTGCTCGTGAGGCAGTCGCAACAGCAGACGACATTTCAATGGATTCAAGAACAGGAATGTGGTCAGTATTAGATCAGGTTGTTTTAAGTAGTGCCACTAGTAAACAAACAATTGAACATATTAGACATGCCAATCGTTTTTATTCAAGTTATTTAGGAATCTCTTCGAGTGAACAATCACTCATAGGTCATTTCGGTGAAACTGGTCTCACTTTACCTAGCACCAATGGTCAGAAATTATCGGTTGTAGACGAAGGCACTGGAACAAATAGTAATGAATTCTGTATCCATATCCCAACAGGAATGCTGAGTGGAACTTCTGCTATCCCTCTTTCTAGGACTTCAGGAATTGGTGGTTTGACCATAGATCTCCACCTTGCCCCTGATTCAATGGTATTATTTAATAAAGCAGGAGACGCTACTGAATTCCCTGATTGTTTCTATGAACTCACTGATTGCCAGTTAGTTTGTGAAACTCATTCGCCAAGACCTGAAGACACAGCAAAAATGCAAGCAATGGGTGGTTTTGAATATAATTCTATTTCAGGATATTATTCAACAATTAATTCAACGAATGCCGTAATAAATTTCTCACTTGGTTTAAGTAGGGTTGAAAGTGTATTCATGAATTTCATTCAATCTTCGTATCTGAATAATTTAGCACAGAATTCTCTTCAGACAATTATTCCTATTACAAAAACTGGTGCTATTGCCGATTTATCACAGGTTGTATTTACTAAGGGTGGATCAAGATATCCTCTTGATTATAATGTGGATACTCAGTTTAAGAAAGATTCAACCAATCCAAATGTAGATCCTCAGGTTATCAGAAATTTCGTAAATTCTGTAATTCCATTTAATCAACTAACCCACACTTCGATTTCACCAGTTAATACAAATAAGAGATATTCTACAAATGATAATGCTGTCCTTGAAGGTGGGTCTCTATATGGTGTAGGTGTTGCCTATGATATTCTTGGATCTACTGCTGGTGGGAACTTCTCTGAAGACGCATGGGGTGTCCAAATGGATCTAGGTCTCACAGACGATAACCCAACCTCTGCATTTATCTTTGTCCATTCTAAGAATACCATTTTATTTAAAGACGGACAGATTCAAGTTATTCAGTAAAGGATATAAAGAATTAATCTCTATAATTATTATAGATTATAATGAGTGAACAAAAATATACAATTTCATTAACATTCGAAGAATTACAACATGTTAAAGAAGCAATCAATAATCGAAATATGCATTATTATGTAGATTTTGTTGAAATGGCAGAAAATGAAGAAGATAAAGAATATGAAGAAAAACAAGAAAAAATCATGGAAAAATTAAATAAAAGAATTCAAAAAAAATGGAATAAACTTTTTAATTAAAAAAAAATATATTTATCTATACTTAATTTTTTAACTTTTTTTTTAATAATTTTTATATTTCTTTAAATATAAAATGAGTATGTCTATCCCCTCCGTGCTTCAACCTGGAATGATTGGATCTAATCCTGAACAGCGAATTGACACTGATATCCTTGAACCTGTTATTTTTTCGGAAACTTTTATCCGTTATGAATTACAGAATAAGGGTCTTCTAAATCCTGCCTCTCGTCTCACTTTTTCTCTTAAGGGACATGGTGATCACAATTCTTTCTTTCCTCTTGGTGTAGGTGTGAATTCTATTGTTGAACGAGCAACCCTAAAAATTGGTGGTAAAACTATCTGTGAAGTCCAAGACTGGAATCACTATCAAGCATACAAATCTATGTTTATTGATCAGTCTGTAATTAAAGAACGAGAACAATTTACCTCTGCTCGTAGTATGTCAAACTCCGTTGTATACAATAAAGAAACTGAAATTTCTGAAAAAATATCTGTAGATATTGGAAAAGAATTCGAGATAAAAGCAACTGATACTGATTCTGAATTAAAGGTACATTCATTTCAGAAATTAACAAATCAACCTGTTTTCTCAATTAAGTTAGACGACCTTTTTCCAGCAATCTCGAATATACAATTACCGCTATTTCTTTTAAGATCTGATCAGGCAGTCCAAGTTGAATTAACCCTAGCAGATTCTGTAGGTAAGAGAGCGTGTCTAGCACAGGGAGTTGCCAATGGATCGGCAACTCACCCATTCACCCTAGATCAGACTGAATGCCGTATGATTGCTGATTATACATTACTTGACGGAGACGAAATGAATCAGTTTGCTGCTGCAAATCGTGATTTCTCATTTATGTTTCTTGAACCTCGAATGACAAAAACAACCCTTGCTGATCAGGCAGCAGCACAGAATGTAATCCGTAATGTTGGTGGTGCTGGTCGTCTAGTATCTAAAATGTTTGTAGGTATATCGTCTGCTAAAATGAGTGTCGATACTGCCTCAGGCGTCGATAATGTTAAGACTCTATTAAATGATTATCGTGCCATTGCCCCTCAAAGTGCCGCTCCTGGAACTTATGGAAAATTAGTGGCAAATGTTAAGAAAAACGACGAATTTTTATATCCACTTGATAGATCTAATTCTGCCCTACATTTCCATGGTGTATCTGATACTGAGGGAGCACCGCCTCATGTCACTCGCACTGAATATGCTCGTCAGGGACACGCTATGGTCAACAGGAAATTCGAAGGATATTCTATGGCAGGTGATAATGAACTCCCAGGTCAATTCTTCTATAATGCCTACAGAATGAATGACGGAGAACGAGTTGATTCTCGTGGTCTTGAATTACACCACAAATATGAGGATCTTGCTGCTGCTGAAGCACCATACACTTCTCGTTGCTGGATTGAGATTCAGAAGGTTATGAGAATTACAGACGGAGTTGTGGATTGTTATTATGCATAAAGGAGGTGACCTCAAAGTCCTTAGTGTCCTCAAAAATTTATTAAATATTTACAATTTTTAAAATTATTAACTTTCTATTTTCCATATTTTATTTATAAAAAAAATGAAATTATTCTAAATATTTTTGATCCCTTTGAGGACACTGAGGACATTTCTCAAAAATAATATATTTTATAATTATATAATGAGTTTTACTAATGATAAAGATTCTGATAACTACACCACAGATAAAAAAGGTTGGGAGATAATAGAATCATTTATCCCTAAAGACAAAGTGATATGGAGTCCCTTTTATTGTGACGGCAAACAAAAAGAATATTTTGAAGATATGGGATATAATATAATACATGAAGACAAAGATTTTTTCGAATATATTCCTGAATATGATATAGTTGTTGATAATCCACCATTTAGTAAAAAAAGAGAAGTTTTAAAAAAATTAAAAGAAATAGATAAACCATTTATATTATTATTACCTTCAGTTATGTTGTCATATAAATATTTCATGGATTATTTTAAAGAAGATATACAAATAATAGTCCCTTATAATAGGACTAAATTTAAACATTTAAATAGTCCTAATAAAAATTATACCCCTCCATATTCTTCATATTATTTCTGCTATAAAATGAATCTTGAAAAAGATTTAATTTTTATTTAGTTTAAATATAAATCTTTTTTTATATATATAATATAAATGACAACTAAAGAAAATCTTGCGGAAACAATAAAGAAATCAAGACCTAAAGCAAAGGATTCAACGATCAAAATGTATGTATCGAATCTAATGAAACTCATGAAAATGTTTGATAAAGACGATTTAAAATTCTTAAAAAAACCAAAAGATATTGCCGATAAATTAAGTGAATTGCATTATACAACTCAGAGAAATTATTATAACGCAATCATTGTATATTTAATGGCACTTAAAGAAGACGAAGAAACACTCAAAGAATATAATGATTTAAGGGACGATCTAAATAAGAAATATGAAGACGAGCAGGCAACAGGTACAATATCAGATAAACAAAAAGACAACTTTGTTGATATATCTGAAGTGAATAAAATGATTGAAAAAATGGGTGAAGAAATTAAAGAAAAAAAGATAAAAAAGAAAGAAGATTTAACGGCAAAAGATAAAGCATTACTTCAAGTATACATTATCTATAATATTTATACTAGGATTCCTCTTCGTAATGATATCTCAGGCATGGAGGTTATAAATAAAAGAGCATATAATAAATTATCTGAATCAGATAAAAAAGAAAAAAATTATTTAGTTATCAATAAAAATTCTATGTTTTTCGTAATTAATAAATTTAAAACACAATCCAAATATCAGGAATTAAAAATAGATATTCCAAAGGATCTTGAGAAATTATTAAGATTATATATTAGAGTCAATGGAATGGGTGTTTTATTTAAGTCAAGCACAGGGAAACCATTATCAAGAAACGCACTCAGTCAATTATTGATAAAAACTAGTAAAAAGTATATGGGAAAATCAATCTCGACAACTATGTTAAGAAAGATATATTTAAGTTCGAAGTATTCTAAGGTAAAAGAAGAAATGGAAAAGGACGCAAAAGTCATGGGTCATAGTGTTCAAATGCAGCAATCAGTATATGTTAAGAAAGATCAAGAATCTGATAAAGAAGATTAATTCGGAAAAATATACCAATTAAGAATATTTATCTTTTCTTCTTCTTCTGTGGGAGTTAATATACGAGAACTGATTTCCCATAATTCATAAGTATCTAAAATATTTTTACAATCAGACCAATCCATGTAAGTGTGTTTGTTATATAAATTTTCATAACCTATTCTATCTCTTAGAGTATCGTCCTTAAAATTATATATACTTTCTTTAAAATCATTAACAAATTTATTGTAATCTTTTTTATATTTATCTTTCTTCATTTCTTCTCTGCGAATCGAAAGGATATGAGACATGATATCATTTGGGAGATAGTTTGAGTTATTCATTTTTTTCTATTATTACTTATATAATATATTTTATTTTTAAGTATTAACAATTTAATTTTTCAGCGTTTAATTATCAGAAAAAAAAAATCTTAAGTTATTATATAAAATGTGGAATCTTTTAGAAGATTTAAAATTCGGAAAAATTCGTGAAAAAATTGTTGTTTATTTCTTGAATAAAAATATTTATATTGACGATCCTTTAAGATTATATTCTAATCAAAAAAAACAAGTTGATTATCGAAATAATGAAATGATAGGTGAATTAAAAAGTAGGACTTGCAGACATGATACATATAGCACAACATTTTTCGGATATAATAAAATATTATTCTTAAAAGAATTAAATGATAAAAGAGTATGGAAATTTTATTTCTTATTTACAGACGGATTGTATGTGTGGACATATAATGAAAATCAATATGAAGTAAGAGATTTCGATCATAGAGAAAGAGGAGTAATTCCTCAAGTATATGTAGATATTAAATATCTTGAAAAACTAACTTCTTTAATTACAAGCAATTCTCAATTACCTTCTGATTGGGAAGATTATGTTAATTAAAATCAATTATAAAATTTCCTTCTTTTCTAATTAATCCATAATATGTTTTGACTTTTTTATTCTTTTTCTTTTCAAGTTGTTTTTTCATTTTATTTGAAATAACAGGTACTATTTTTTCTTGAAGATTAGGATCTTCATTTAATAATTTAATTGATCTTCTTACAGAAGGAATATCTCCATGAATAGAAATATCTGTCATAGGAATATGAATTTCTTCATAAGAATTAAATATAGAATAATCTAAATTAAATCCATTATTACAATATACAATTACTTCTTTTGTGAATCTCATTATTTTTTGTTTTTGTTTGACAGATAATATTTTATCAGGATTTTGTTTCTGTAAATATTCCTTCAATTCAGATATATTTTTTATCATATAAATTTCATTATCTTCAGGTATTTTTTCGAGATTATTTATTTCACTCCACAATGTAATAGATAATCTTAATTTGTCCATGTGATTTGCATTGGGTATATCGATCCCAAAAGTTGAAATTATTTCAAGTAAATCCCCCTTTGAAAATGTTTTGTTAATCATTATATTATAATAAAATATTTTAATATAGTATAAATAACCCATGCTATCCGTTAAAGAATTAAAGACATTAATCAAAGCACACAACAAGTTGAGTCAGATTAAAATCCCACCAAAAGCAAAGGCAGAAGATCTAGTGAAACTTATAGAAGATAATGGATATAAAGTAGATCATGAAAAGAAAGAATTAAAACCTGTTGTAAAAAGAGGAAAGAAAATAACTATGAAGAAAGCAGAAGAGTTAGTTCCTAAGAAAAAAGAAAAGACAGAAGAAGATAAAAAGAAAACAAAAGATAAAAAGAGAGATAGTATAATTAAATATATTCTAGAAAACAAAGATATTTTAAAACACCCTGAAATTAAAAAGTTATTATAATTTTTTTTGAAAACACATATATCCATTTAATTCGTCATTATCAATAATTCTTAATCTTAGTAATGCAGATATACAATTCAAGAAATATATATGATCAGATCTTCTGATTGGTAAATTCTTTTTCTTTCTTGAATATATCTGATTACAAAATAACCTATACATTTTAATTTGAGTTAATATCGGAATCCCTTTACTACTTGATATTAATTCTTCACCTTGATTTAAATATGCTTGACATGTTTTATTTTTTGTTAGAGGATAACTACTAATTAATAATCCTTTATAATAAAAACAGATTGATCCATTCGATCCATTATAAATTGTCATTTCTATATTTAAATATATATTATAATTATCTTTAAATAAGGATAAATCAAGGATTATTCAATAAATATACATTAAATATGGTTATTAATCAAGTATTTTACCTATTTTAGCACTTAAAGAATAATAAATTGATCAATTTATGTCTTTAAATAGGGTAAAATAGACATTATATTAGATTTAAAGGGTATTTTAACTATATTATATTCAAATAATAGTCATTATTTAAGATTAAGCAAGGGAAACAAACCCATTCATGCTTGGATTAATCTGAAATTGTTCTTCTACTAAATCTCCAGTGCTACATTCACTTTCAGTATCACTATTTTCAACTACTTCATAATCAGGATCAATATGTTTTTCATATTCTTCTTCAAGATATTTAACAACCTTTAATAATTCTGATTCCCCTCTTTGTGCAAGAAATGTTTTTATTTCTTCGATATCATATCCCATTTTATATTATATTAATATATTTTAATTTTATGAAATTTAACTTATTTTTTTTTCTTCATACTCTCTTCCATTATTTGTTGAGAAATATCTGTTCTATTCGTAATATTTTTACTGATTTTATATATTACAGCAGAATCATTATTGACACTTGAGAATTCTTGATTAGGATCATGAATACTTGTTGTTATACTTGTTATTGTTTTTTTCTTAGTTATTGTGAATACATAATCTGATTCACTACTAAATATGAAATCGGTTGAAGAATATTGTTTATCACAAACGGCAACAACTGGAAGTAATGCCTCATTATCTAAACCTCCCAAATAATGTGGTTTATCTATTATATCGCTTCTTATACAATAATATGGTTTCAACATTTTTCTAGGTAAGAATGGTGCGAATAATCCTACTGAAACTTGTGCTTGAGTTATGGCAGGCGTGAATTGTTGCCGACCTAGACTTGATTGACTAATATATGTTCCACCTACTAATGAAGGAGTTGGAATTTGTGTTGTGAAGTACAAAGCACCATATTGATTGACTATATAATTTCGACTATCAGAAGAAACGATATCTGCATTTGTTGTAGGTATACTTAATTTATTTTTATTAGTATTATCTATTCTTTGAAGTCTATTATTTTCACTGGTTGTTGGTGCTTGTAATGAATCATAATCCCAACCTAGAATCCCCCACAATCCATTTGAGAATTGATCCCTTGTATATCCTAAATCGTTTATAAATATTCCACAAGGTGAATCTATTACAGACCAAGGGGAAATATTTCTATTCATGGCAGAGATTTCTCGTTCATAAACACTGGCACTATGTTCATTAAAATTAGGAGAAGGATAGGCATATTTTGCCGTAAATTTTGAATCATAAGGTCTAAGATCAGGAGAATATGTATATTTAGTGACTCTCTTATTTATCTTATAAACTCGATCTCGTCCTGCTATCGTGTTGTCAGAAGGTGGATCAATATCCTTTATTGTTCCAGTATCTCCTGCTCCATAGGCAATTTGTCCTGTCAATTCAGGTGTATGTAGATCTTCAAAATAAAATCTGCTTTCTGCTGAATCATATCTTAATTTTGGATTATTAGATCCAACATAATTTAATCTTAAATCTTGTCCTGTAGGATAGGCAACATTACTTGCCTTGTCCTCCTGTAATATTCTATTCTCACTACCAACGCCCCAAATTTGAGTGTCTCCATAATCTGTTTCTAGTCTTCCATTATACGCTATCATGTATGCTGATCCGTATGCCCCAAAACTCCAATCATATCCAATTCTTCTACTATTCGCTCCTATGTCAACATTATTAAAATTAAACAATCCTATCTGTAAACCTCCTATTTTTTCTGCTGTAAAAATAATTTTTTCAGTTCCGTCAAAATGTTTGTGTTTTTTTGCGAATCCATAACATAAATTTCCTTCCTCTCCGTCTGTTAAAATATCTTCATTATTTTTATCAAAATAAATAAAAACTGGTAATGATTGCCTACTTTGAGGTGGACCAGGTTCAACAGAAGCGTCTCCGTCAGATCCCAATAATGCTGTCGTATAATTATTATTTGCCATGTGTAAATATCTCATGTCTTCTACAGAATGTGTAATAATCTCCGTTCCAACAAGACTTGGTGGTTGCATTTGTTGGGCATTATGATTATTGAATAATTCAGGATATATTTTTTGTGCTTTAAATAAATCTCTTAAATTATTTAAATTATTTTCAGTCCATGGAAGTTGAGTTATTATTTCTGCTGTTGCTCTGTCGTCTTTTAAAATTGAATAATGTAAACGATATCCTGTTCCAGAGTCATTTACTTTTTGACCTGCTTCTCTTATTTCAGGTCTCTTACAATAAATATTGAAAAAATTACTTTTATAATCCCAAAAATCTTGATCGTCTGCTGCTGCTTCATTAGATCTTCTTTTGGCAAATGCTGTCCACGCTGTCTTACTAAGAGTTCGACTAGATCCACATAATAATGGTTTATATGTAGGAGTTTCTGAAAAAACACTTAATTCGTGAATTTTATTTGTTGCCAAAATATCCTGATAAACTTTAGGTGAATCTTCTTTTTTTAAAATTGCTGAAATTTCTTGTGCAATATTATCAGGTGAATTAAATCCTTTATCAACTTTAATATCTATCTTTTGTCTAAAAATTCTGTACTTATAGTGAGATCCCTCTTCTCCTGAAGGCACTGCTGGAGAGGTTTCGTCTCCGTTAGGTTCTGTAATTCGTTTTCTTAAATAAAAATTATTTTCAGTTGCTCTCATTAATGTATATCTTGATCCGTCTTGTTGTAATCTATAAAATCCAGTGCTTGCTTCTTTAGTTGTTGAAGTGTCGATATATAAATAATCGTCGCTTACAAATTGACCTGGATATGCTAAAGCACCAGTAGTTTCAACAATAGGTTCATAATATGTTCTTCCCAATTCTTTGATATCATTTTTTGTCCAATTATCTGATAAATCTTTGACTAATTTATCTTCTGATTGAGTAGCACTAGCATTATCCCATGCCCACCTTCTAGGAAGAAATACATACGATCCGTCACCTCCTGCGGTCTTATAAAATTCACATGTTATTTTAGTTTCATTATCTTTTGGAATAAATGTATCTGTTGTCTCTTTACTTCTTAAAAGTTGTTTATCTGTAATAAGAGAAATTCCTGTTTGACCCATAGATACTGGATAATTATCAGGGGCATTTGGAAGAAGATCTTCTTCAATATATGTTATAGTTTTTGTAGTATCCATAGATCTTCCATTCAATTCTATTGTATCTGCCCCTGCTCCTATTTCTGAAATATATGCCCCTTGGACAGCGACTCTATCCCCTACATTCAATGTAATACCCTTACCCAATTCATTCGTAAATATTGCTGGATTAGTATCATTTCCTGATATTGCTTGGACGGAATGTCTGCGATTACAATCTACAATTTGTAAATCAACATATTCATTGACTTGTGGTTGTTCCATTATATTTATATTAATATTTAATATAATTATTTTATACTTAATATTTGCTTTAAAATAGGCACTTCTTGACCTCGATAAATTTGTTCGACTCCTTCAAAATTAAACTGCTCCTTATCTATAGTATTTCCATTATGGGCAACACAGATCATACATAATGCAATATCAGTTAATCCTACATTTAAGTTTTGTTTTTGAATCATGTCTACACCTTCACCTTGAGAATTCTTACGGAATCCTCCCATAGATCTGAAATATTTTTTAGTATAACACATAGTCGCCTCATGAATCTGATATTTATGTTCGCATTGAATACTGGTCATTTTAAATTCTTTTTCAGGAAAACAAAAAATCATGGCATTTGATCCAACTAATCCACATTTATTTTCTTTCAAAAACATGTAAGAATATTCAATATATGCTGGATTATAAATATCGTCGTCGTCCATATTTATCAGAAATTTACTCGTCGATAATTTTACTAAATTATTTCTTTTTTCACCAATTGTTCTTTTTTTTTTGTTTCTATGATATATTAATTTAATTGGACTTAATGTTTTCCTTAATTCTTCTACATTATCGCAGAATGGATCTGATCCGTCGTCGTCAATCACAACCTCGATCTTCTTGTGTGGATAGGTCTGTTTTTTTAAATTAAATATAAATAAAGGGAGAAACTTACTTCTATTGTAAGTTGGAGTTAAAACTGAAATATTTGGCAATTCCATTATATATTAATTAAAATATAAAAATTTCCGAATTTTTACTTATTTTTTTTGTCTAAAATGTAGGACACAAACAGATTTTCCTACAAGATCATTGGCAAGTGTGTTATCGTCATTCACAATAGATATATTGAATGTGCTTGCCACCAATTCATTCGGATTATTTAAGTCCACATATACTCGTTCAGGGGATTCGAAAAATAATGCCCCAACTGATTGTTCTGTACCAGTTGAAAATCTAGGAGCAGCATAAATAATCTTAGAAGAAGTCGATTGACCTGCATTATATGATTTAACATTAAAATTATCTAATCGGACAAATATATTAGTTGTAGATTTAAGGACTGGCACTTTTTCAGATATAAATGAAACCACGGAAGAAGCACTCGTGCTTGTTGCCTCAACTATAACCTGATCGTCATATCCTAAAAATGCGTCTGCCTTTGCCCTTTGACTTGGTTTATATAAATCTTTATCTTCCTTGACAACTAGAATATATTCATAATCTTGAAATGTTCCACTAGCATTGATTCCCTTGTAAGAGTGACTCTGTGCTAAACCACCTGCTGAGAAATCATTAAATTCTCTTGTGTCTACCCTTGCTCCCAATGTCTTTTGGGCATTGATAGAATCTAAATATGCCCACCAGTCATTATTAGGATTATTATATGTAAAATTAGATATTTCTCTTCCACCCCATTTATCAATAGTTGCCGTTGGTTGAGGATTAGATCCCTTACCTTGAATAAAAATGAATGGATAAAGATTTCTACATGTATCAGCAACTGGTTTGAATCTCTTACCTTTATCACCTGTCGTATCAATTAATGTATACCATTTAGATTCAGAAGCACTATATAATTCACATTTTACAAGTTCATTATTTACAGAATATTTGAGTTTTGAGAATTTTTTTTGTGAATTATTCTGAGACCAGTCATAAAAATCCGTGAATGATCCATTATTTGTATAATCAACTGATATCATTGATAATGGTTCGTCAGGATCGTATGCGTCGTCACTATTTTCAACTAAATGATATGCCAAAATATGTCTATTACTACCTGTATCAAAATCTTGGAATCCACCTACTAAGAAATCACATTCTATTTCAGGATAATATAATCTTCCTGTCCTCAGAGTTTCGTCTGTGTTTCCATTTGGATTATATAAAGTATTCACATGATTTGCCGTCGTTTGACACCTTGTAAGACCAACGCCCCATGAAGTGATATTTCCTGCTGCTCCTAAATTAGTTATGTCTACAATAAATTCACCTCCATTTAAAGCAAGCGGCGTGTCACCTGCTATTGCTTGATTAAATGGTGAAGTGGCACCAGTTTTCCCAGTTGGTGTAAGAATATTACTGGCAGAATTAAAAGATAATCCTCCAGTCGCTCCTGTTGTATTGAATTTATTTACCCATGCTGTAGGTTTATTATCAAGTCCTGATCCATTTGATCTCTGTTGAAATTGAAGTTCCCAACCTTCAAAATCATTCCCTGCTGTGTCTCTTTTTGCCCTTGCTGTCGGTAATCCAAAAGTTTCAGGATTTGGGACACCTCTACTTAAAGCAGGTGTGATAAATCTTTGAGCAGTGTCGTCAATACTTGCCACTTCATTCGAATCTAGATCTAAATCTACATAATGGACAATCGAGGTTGTTTTATCTTTATTATCGTTTGTTAATTTAACTCCGAAATATTGATACCATAAAGTAGCAGGATTTAGACTGATTGTTCCTGTTTTATTTATTTTTAAACTTTGCACTGCCACTTCAGAATTGGGTGGAATTCTTAGAGGTTGTTGTAAGTGATTCTGAAACGAGAATGGTGCTTGGAATTCACTAGATCTAATATTAGATCCTGGTATTTCATTTGAGCATATAACCAATGACATTTTATTTATAATTATTAAAATATATTTTTTTTATTTAATATAATTATAAATAAACAATGCCAGGAAAAGATTTAGAATATTTCAAGGAAATGCACAAGAAACTTGTTGCCGAAGGTAAACGACCTGCTGAAGATCCTGAGGATCATGATATTGTCGAAGAAGTTAAAGAAGTAATTGAAGAAGTTAAAGAAGTTAAAGAAGTTGAAGAAGTTAAAGAAAAATCTTCAGAATAAGATTTTTATATTTGTACTAAATATAAAATGCCAAAAAAAAATAAGTCAAAACCGAAAAATTTATCGGAAAAAATGGAAGACGATATACTTAAAAATAAAGAAGATCGAAAAAAAATAAAGGAAAAAATATTTGAAAAACCTAAGAAAAAGTCAGGATATTAATCGTCCTCGTCTGCAAACTTAATCTCGTCAACCTTTTCTTCGTCAATCTGAATATTGATCCAACATGCTTCTCTTTTGCCTGTTGATTCAATTGTTCTCTTGCCTTTAATAGCACCCTTGGGTGTTAAATAATTTTTGTATTTTTGAGCAGATAAACTAATCTGTGCTTTTCTCAATAATGAATTAATTTGTCCAATAGTGATATAATCTTTCTTTGAATCGTCCCAATATAAATCACCTGGGAATCTAAATAGAGATAAGAATTTATCTTCTTCTTTTTCTTCTTCTTGAAAGTCTGTCATTTCTTCTTTCATACATTCAGGCACTTTAACTCTTTGACCATAATTACTAAATAAAATATGAATAAATGCGTCCATGACTTTTTGATCTTTACACCAATATTTAATATCGTCGTCTTTAGGATAAAAATTACAGACATTTTCCATTACTTTTTCTCCGTTTTTATCCTTTACATATTCAAACTCGTCATTATCTTTCCTGATAATTTTAGGTCTCAGTAGTGGTTTTCCAAGTCTTTGATCACCTTCATTAAGAAACTTAGAAGGATATCTGAAACAATATGAAGTTTCTTTAGTATCTGCTGGTTCAATAGGAGGAAGATCATTACAAAACATACAAACTCGTGCTTGAATCTTGAAATTTATTTCGTCTTTATGATTTACCCTTGCTTCAATTTTATCTCCGCCACTCGATAATTTTTTTAGGACATTTCCATTTATTTTATATTTTCCTTGTGAATCCCTTGTAATTTCATTAGTTAACAATAATCTCTTAAATTCAAATGGCACTAACCATGAAAGAGATTTAGCAGAATCTGTGCCATTATTTTTATATAAGAAATTCTCTGAATTAGTTGCCCTACAATATTCACCAAAACAATTCTCAAGTAATCCAACTAAAACACCTTTTCCACAATCTCTCTCACCAATACCAACACCCCAATTCTTATCTTCTACATGTCCAGCAACTCCTCTTGCTATGTAATTTAACCAACAATCCATAAGTTCTTTGTTATTATTGAAGATTGGATTTAGGATTTTTTCATACACTTTTTCGATATATTCAGGATCTGCTTCATTAAAATTACGATTTATTTTAATTGTTGTATGTGTATCTATATCATATTCTTCAAGTTTTCCCTTTTTAAAGTCATAATATCCGTTTTTAAAACATAATTTTTGGAGATTACTTGTCCATAATTTTTCAATAAAATCTTCGTCTTCAGTCGGTTCTACATATTGAAGCATTTGATTGCAAGATTTTGCCATGGTTGAATATGGTTTAATTTCACCATTATCACCAGCAAAGAAAATATTCATGTTTCCAATTGCTTTGATTAATCCTCTTTTGATTACCTTGTCATTTGTAGTCCAAACATTATTGATCCTCATAAAGATTCTTTCTTGAGAAATAACATAGTCATTTTTTAGTTTATCTGTGATATAATCACCACCCTCTTTATCTGACTTAATAACAATAATATTTTGAAGTTCTTCAATTACAGGAAATGGTTTAATCTTAAGATCGATAGAAAATCCAGTTTTTTCTTTTAATTCTGATTTTACTTCTTCAATTAATTTTGTAAAATCTTCCTCTTCATTCTTCATATCTTTTTGAAGGTGAAGTCCGTCATGAATCAAAGCACCTACTACACGACCCTTTGATTTAAGATATTCATACATAACAAGTAGACATTTTCTCTCAATTGTCTGAAGAAAATATGACATAGCAGTGCCGTCTATATTATAGTAATCCTCACCCTTAACTTTTATTGCTTCTAATCGATATTTTAAAAGTTCATTTTTTGATAATAGTTTTGAATTATTAGTTAGTAGTTCGTCATGTAAATCAATAATAATAGTATCTTTTAGTTTATGAAAATCAAAATCATGTTCAGCACAAAATGCTTTGATTGATCCACCATAGAATATTCTCATAACTAAAACTTTGCATTGATCTCTTGTTAATCCCTTTTCAATTAGTTTCTTGAAAAAAGTATCTCTTTTTTGATTGTAAATACTTAAGATATTTGTATCAAGTCCATTCTCTTTGAATACCTGTTCAAGAAGCACAGGGTGACAATTCACCATGTCAAGATCCACATAGTGTTTCTTACATAGTGCTGCTTTTGCTTCACGCCACATTAATGCCTGATTCGTGCAAGTTTCGTCTTTTTTTAGACCCTTGACTTTAATATTTAATCTTCCGATTTCTTTGATTGTATATTCAACCTCAACTTTTCCACCTTTTCCATGTTTAAGGTATTTTCTCAGACTGCCTTTATATTCTTCGTCTATAATATCAGAATGAAGGAGTTTTTGGGCATTCGAAATATCATACTTCTCATTTAGGGTAAAGGTTGTCATATTGTTTAGTTTAGATAATTTTTCGTAAATCTTATTTTCACTCATTTTATTTTATACTTATACTTAGATTTTATTTTTTAAATAGTTTACGCATTGAATTGACTTTATAATTATTTCAAATTATATTTTTATTTTATGACTTAAAGAGACCATAAAATAAATTAAAAAAAAGTAAAAAGTAAAAAAAGTAAAAAGTTTAAAATTCTCGATAATTAAATAATCAGATTTCTTGACTTTAATAATTCAATTTTATTCGGATATTTATTCTTAAACTTTTCTAAATTATCTTGTTTTTTATAATAATAATATTGAGATTTTGCATTTAAAAATTCTTTATCTTGATCATATTTTTCTTTCTTAATGTTCTTATTTTTTTCATAATGATTTTTTGCCCTTTGTCTATTTTTTGTTTTAAAATCTTCTGTATGTTTTATCACTTCATATCTTTCTTTTTCTTTCATTCTTTTTCTCTCATATTGTTGTAAAATCTTTTTAATTTGATCAGAATCAGTAATTTCAGACATGTTCATTTATATATACTTAATATAGATTTTATTTTTTAAATAATTGACCTTATATTTTTTAATATTTTAATATTATAAATGCCATTAGATAAAGACGGAAAACCTATACTTTATAAACCATGGAAAAATGATACTAAATCAAAAAATAAATATTGGGTCTATGTAAAATCTAGTACAAAAAAGGGATTCAAAAAGATAGGATTTGGATACAAGGGAATGGGACAATTCAAGGATAAGGGTGGACATTATAAATCACTTGATCATGGAGACAAAAAACGCCGTGCTTCTTATCTCGCTCGTGCTAAGGGTATTAAAAATAAAAAGGGTGAGTTAACATGGAAAGATAAGAATACTGCTAATTATTGGAGTATAAGATACCTTTGGTGATATGTTGATTTACAATGTCTTTTATAATGTTTCTTATTTGTTTCTCTACCACATATCTCACAATTAAATTTTACCCATACTTCATTTTTTTGTTCGGATTTAATCCTATTGTTTTTTATTTTATCTCTATTTTTTTTTCTCCATTCTTCATGATTAAATCCTTTACCTTTTTTATTGACACATTCAAAGTTTTTAATATAAAATATTTCTCTTTCTTTTCTTTCTTTATCTTCTTCTATATTTTCTAATATTTCAGTTTTAGGATTTATAAAATCTTTACATGTTGTTTTATAATGTCCTTTATTTAATCTAACCTCAATATCATTTTTAGTTGATCCATAATATACTTTACCTGATTCACAAGTTTTTTTATATACCGCCATTATTTAATTATTAATCGCCCATTATTTTTAAATATTATTTTTTTATTTTATAGATTATAATATGTTCAAGTGTTTCTGTTGTTGGGGATTTGGTTGGTGTGTCAGACATTATAAAGATTAAACTAATTTATCTATCTCAGGTTCAGGTTCAGGTTCTAATTCATTCGATTTCTTAGGTATTAATCTTGGAGTTTTTTGTTCTTCGACTTCTTCTAATATTTCTTCTTCTTTTTTTAATATTTTATCTTCTTTTTTATTCATTTTTTTTGCTTGTTCTTTTAAACCTTTCATTTCGTCTTCATTTGGTGGTCTTCTTTCACACTGGAAAATATAACATAGATTGACTTTACAATGACACTTGGATTGCCATACTACCAATAATAAAGACGCTACTGCTCCCAATACCAATACAATTGCTCCTGCTGCTTGATCTACAGAATAATCCTGTAATTGTCCAGCACCTTCAGACATTATTTATTTTTAAGAAAGATAAAATTTTATTTTTATATATTTATAAATTATAAATGGAGATCAACACAGAGAAACCCAAACCAATTGAGCAAGTCCTTGAATCTATCAAGGATCTCACAGATCAAATAACAAATGATTTTTCTGATATTAAAGAAGATCTTGCATTTATCAAGAATAAATTAAAAGATAAAGAATATACTATGGATCAAGCAGAAAAAGATAAATACATGATATTGGATAATAATCGAGAGGAGAATCCTAAAGGTTGGTTTTGGTAATTTTAATTTAGATTTTTTAACATTGTTTTTATAGAAATTTATGTAAATTTTTTAAAAATTACATAAAATAATTTAATATATTTTATTAAAATATAAATGGATTTATTGCCTAAAGTTGAAACTGATTTTATAGAAGAAGCACCCCCACCACTTAAGGAAGAAGAAGATAGTGATACAGAAGATAATGTTGAAATTGAAATTAAAGACGATATCATGCCTGAAGTAGAAAGAAAACAGGTTATCCCTGAAGAAGATATATTTGTTGAGAAGAAAACAAAGAAAGAATTATCTGTTGATCCTGTTAAACCTGTTAAAAAGAAAAGACAAATGACTGCTGAGCAACTCGAAAGATTAAGGATTGGTCGTGAAAAGGGTCTAGCAAAAAGAAGGGCAGCAGCAGCAGAAAAGAAAGAAATAAAGGAATTACACAAAAAAAAGAAAAAACAAGATATAGATAAATTAAGAGAAGAAGTTGGTGAAAAACCTAAACCACAACCAGCACCAGCACCAGCACCTAGATCTTTTAGATTTGAAGATATCCCTCAAGACATGTTAGTCGAATTACGACAGAAAGCAATAGAAGGATATGACACAAAAAAAAAGGCACGAAAGGCAAAGAAAAAGGAAGAAGAAGGTAAACAATCTGAAATGAATCATTTCAGAAGTATGGTCACGAATGCCGTACAACCTAAACAACCTGCAAGATATGGAGAACCAGGATTCTTCAATCATTTATGGTAAAATTCGAGGTGTCCCCAAAAATATGAAGTGTCCACAAAAATGAGGACATGTCCCCAAAAATATCGGAAATATTTAGAAACCTATTTTATTGAATTTAGTGAATTCACTTTTTCTAATTTTTAGGAATTGGTTGAAATATTTTTGAGGACTTTGAGGACACTTAATATATTATGTATATATAACTTTATACTTTTCTTATACTTTATGACGCATTGTGGTCATAAACCTTAGGTGTCCCCAAAAATGAGAGGTCATTTATTTTTGAGGTCGCTGTCCTCTTTTTTGAGGACACCTATAATTTTTGAGGACACTTGGTTTAATTTTCATAAAATAAAAATCTTATATAATATATAAATGAGTATTCCTAAGATTATCCACCAGTTATGGATCGGAGACGCTCCCATGCCTATTAACGCTATGAATAGTGTAAAGAATATGAATCCTGATTTCAAATATATGTTTTGGCATGAAAAAACAATTGAAGAAAAATTAGAAATTAAACCAAGATATCAAAGAAAAATAGACGAACATTCTGCAATATGGGGTAAGGCGGATTTGTATAGATATCTGATTCTTCATAAATATGGTGGGATATTTGTGGACGCAGATATGGTATGTATAGAACCTTTCGACGATTTTTTATTAAATAAAGCATTTTTCTGTTGGGAGAATGAAAAGGCAAGACCTGATCTTTGTGCCACTAGTATTCAAGGATACCCACCAAATCATATTATACCAGCAACTGCTATAGATTATGTTTTAAATAATAATGTTAATGATAATAAAATTCCGAGTTGGCAACAGGTCGGTCCAGGATTATTAACTAGAACATACTGGGAATTAATACCTGATAAATCTGTTGTCCAAGTCATGCCTAGTTATCTTGCATTGCCTGATCACCATTCAGGATCTAAATATAAAGGACACGGAAAAGTATACATGACGCATGAATGGGGATCAACAAAAAATAATTATAATGAAATAAATAGTATGAAAATTCCAACTCACCATTCTCACCCAAAGGATTCAATTGAAATAAAAATTCCTGAAAATATTAGTAAAAAAAATCTGAAAGAAATAATGAATGGGATCAAAAATATTGAAGGTCATTTTAATATTTTAATTGACACAAAACATAATATTGAAAAATATTTAAATTCGACTAGATTCATTTATAATAAAAATCCTAATAATCATTTGACATTAACAGATATTATGAATGAAGAGGGAAGTGATAAAGGACAAAATCGCCATGATTACACTAAAAAATATGAAGAATTATTTGACCCAATTAAAGACGAAATAAAAACATTTTGTGAAATTGGTTTAGGTACAAATGATCCAACTATTAAATCTAATATGGGAATCCATGGGATACCCCTTGCTTCAGTCAGAGGGTGGAGGAGATATTTTAATAAAGCGACTATTTATGGAGCAGATATAGATATGAATATATTAAGAAATGAAATGGGATTATTCACATATCATATAGATATGACAGATCCTGAAAGTGTGGATAATTTTTGGAAAAATTTCACATTTAAAATGGACATAATTATGGACGACGGATTACATGAATTCGACGCAAATGTAAATCTATTCGAGAATAGTTATGATAAATTTAATCGATATTATATTATAGAAGATATAGGTGAAAATTATTTGGGACAATGGAGAGAAAAACTTCAAGTATGGCAACAGAATTATCCGAATCTTCAGTTTGAATTATTTGTCAATCCAATTGAAAAAAATGTGTATGATAATAATATGATTATAATAAAAAAGTTATATTAAATAAAATGACATATAAACATGATTTTAATAAAAAATATGGTTTTAAGAAAGACGAACCTCATACACTTAAAGAAATATCAAAAATCACAGGTTATCAAATGAAAGGGATTCAAACCATATACGATAAAGGAATTGGGGCATTCAAAACCAATCCAGGATCTGTAAGGAAGAATGTTGTATCAAAAGAGCAATGGGCATTCGCTAGGGTATACGCAGCACTGAATCCTAAATCAAAAGCACATAAGATAGATAAAATTCATTTGGTTAAAAAGAAAAAAAAATAATATATTATTAATATATAATGAGTAAAAAACTTAAGATATTAAAAGTTGTTGATCCTCCTAATCAGAAGATTAAACCTTTAAATCCTAATCTTCCCCAACCGAATTCACTTGTCCTCATGGTTATGCCAACAAAAACTGGTAAATCTACAATTATTTCAAATATGTTATTAAATAAAGATTTTTATGGTCAGGATTATTTTGATTTTGTTAAAATTATTTCAAATACAATTAATAATGATCAGACTTCTCGTTTCTTAAAACAAGCATTCGATTGTGAGGATCATTATGACGATCAAATGATTCATGATCTAGTTAAATCTCAGGCACAATATGATAGGGAAGATATGCCTTCTGTGTGTTTAGTTTTGGACGATTGCCTTGGAGATAAGACAACCGCCTTAAATAATATATCCAGTCGCTATCGCCACTCAAACATTCAGTTGTTAATTATTTCAACGCAATTGTTTCGTAAGACAAGTCCCACTATTCGTGCCAATGCAAACTGGGTATTGATAGGTAAATTAACTAATGAATCGGAACTTGACAAGATTTCGGAAGAGTATTCAGGAATGTTTTCAGGCGATAAAAATTTCAGGGAAATGTACAAAAAAGCAACAAAAAAAAAATATGATTTTATGACTTTAAAGTTAACTGAGAATCCTGCTGAGATATGGATTAATTTTAATGAGAAAATATATCCTACTGAAAATGTGG
>JAAHTH010001138.1_pt1 | contig 24208 bp, 32 predicted proteins | sample 6116091 | NCBI WGS metagenome assembly JAAHTH01 (sample SAMN13939990, study PRJNA603662) | sponge metagenome | isolation source: marine sponge | host: Mycale hentscheli | place: New Zealand | collected 2006
CCTTTAACATAGGTGCAAAAATTTATTAAAATAAAATAAAATGTCAATAGGAAATATAAAAACAGAAGGTAGCAAAGGAACAAACTTCCCTTGGCAATATAAAATGCTTAAAGGTATTGGTGAGCTTGTTAGACTATCAGGTGGTAGTGGATCTACAGCAATCAAAAGAACAGTAAACTCTAAAAGACCTAAAGCAGGTGATGCAGATGATGCTGGTACTTTAACAAATTGTTATTCAGCATCTTTTGCAAATGTAGGTGCAGCAGATATTACAGTTAATAGAACAGTAATTAAAGTTGGTGAAACAGTAAACTTTGATGGAAACGGTCCATTACTTGGTGATATAACTTATGATGCAAGTACAGCAACTGCAGAAGTACTGATTATCTATATAACATAATTAGTCATCAATTTGTACTTTATAAAACATTTATTGCATGAGCACTAATATAAACTTTAATAAGAAATTAGGGTTAAAAGGAAATACAGGTATTACTCTTCCTACTAGCTCTACACCAAGCTTTACCAATGTAAATTCATTTAGTTTTGATGGAGTTGATGAATACTTTTTAGGCACAAGCACTTATTCAGAGTTAGACGGTCAAAACAAAATGACTTTAAGTCTATGGATGAAACCAATAAGCGGTGCGCCATTGTATGAATACGTAGTAACAGTACCAAGAAATTCAACTGCAAATGAACACGTTTTTTCGTTTCAACACTTTGAAAACAATTATTTAACTTTCAGTATTGATGGGCGAACAACACGTTCAGTTTTAGGTAATATTAGCGCAATAACATATGGTGCGTGGAATCATATAATGTGCGTTTTAGATGCTACATTAAGCGGTGCCGATAGAATGAAAATTTATGTAAACGGAGTAGATGAAACTTACCAAACTAGCATCGGTACTTTTACAGCATTACAAAATGCAAGTGGTGGTTTAATGATAGGGGAAGAACCACAAGGCGCATATAATCCATACAGAGGATTGTTAGATGAGGTAGCAATATGGAGTGGTACAGACCAAAGAGCAAATGTAAGTGAAATTTATGGAGGAGGTCAAGCCGTAGACCTTAATAATTTGGCAACTGCACCACAACCAACAACGTGGCAAAGATTTGGAGACAATGGCGCAGTATGGAATGGTGCAACTTGGACAATGACAGATGTTAATGGAGGTTATACCAATAGGTCTATCAATATGGTAGAAGCCAATAGAACAACAGACGTACCACCTAATCCTTTTGTAAATACACAGAGCATACTATTAGATGGTGTTGATGATTCAATTAGTTTATCAAATATAACCATTGATAATACAAGTTTTACATTTAGTATGTGGATAAAACCAATTAATTCAATTAGCAATGATATGTTGATTCAAAAACAATCAACACCAAGAAATGCAATGTTTGGTTTACAATCAGTTAGTGGTTCTTTTTGTGCGTTGGTGAGTTATTACAATAATAGTTCATCAGTAAAAGTGCAAAGTAATAACATTGCAAAAGTGGATATGTTGAATAATTGGTCACACGTTGTAATTGTGAGAAATGGTTTAGATTCAACATTTTATCTAAATGGTGCAAATATTGGGGGTGGAACATTTGCAAGTTCACAACCATCAACAATTGATATTGATAAAATTGGTTTTGGTTTTAACAATTGGTATTTTGAAGGAAACATTGATGAGGTTTCAATATTCAATTCAGAACTTTCTGCAAGTGATGTTACAAGCATATACAACGGTGGTGTACCTAATGATATTTCTTCATTAAATCCATTAAGTTGGTGGCGTTGTGGTGATGGTGATACTGCGCCAACATTGACAGACAATGGTAGTGGTGGCAATGATGGAACAATGACAAACTTTAGTACATTCTCAACAGACGTACCAACATTCAGTAAAAGGTCAATAGCTTTAGACGGCGTTGATGACTTTGTTTCTGTATCCAATAGTAATATTTTAGATGGTTTACAAAAAGCAACTTGGTCTTTTTGGTTTACAAAAAGCGGTACTTCAGCAAAGTATTTAAGTAGCCATTATAATAATGGTAATCAATTTTTATTTTTGTTTATACCTTCATCAAATAGGATAGATGGATATGTTAATGGTGTTAGAGCATTTGCCAATACTTCAACTACTATAAATGTTGATACTTGGTATAGTGCAGTATTTGTTTTAGACAGCACTTTAAGTTCATACTCTGATAGATTAAAACTATTTATTAATGGTACACAAATCGCAAACACAGGTGGTGCAACTTTACCACAAAATGCAACTTTAAACAGCGATAGCGGAGATATTTTAATAGGTAAAGCTACTACGGGATTCAATTGGGATGGTAATATTGATGAGGTTTCTTTTTGGAATGATGCCAAAGATATTTCAGATATTTGGAATGGAAGCGGATTACCTACTGACTTGTCATCTGAATCTAATGTCATTGCTTGGTGGCGTATGGGAGACGGAGATACTGCGCCAACTATAACTGACAACGTTGGTAGCGCAGACGGAACAATGACAAACTTTACAACTTTTAGCACAGATGTGCCAACATAAAAACAAATAAAAAAATGAGTACAAGAATAGCAGACACATACGCAATAATAAACATTGCAGATTTAGCAAATGTTGACTTTGCACAAGTAGGTGAAACAAATGAAACTACAATCAGAAAGTCATTAGATGATACTCAGTTTGTTTTAAAGTGGAACACAGAACCTACTTTTATAGCAGACGCAACCATAGTGCCTGTACAAACTTTAACGCACGAACAAGCTTTAGTGCTTATGGCTACAGCAGAATGGTCTGAACCTATACCTGTAGAAGAATAAAATTTTTTGTATATTAAGGCAAAAAAATCTAAGATGAAATTAATTAAGCATGCTAATAACATTCATGAATTAAAATTAGAAGGTAATAAAGCACAAATTGCAATGTTTTCAGATATTCATTGGGACAATCCTAAATGTGATTGGAAATTATTAAAAAAAGATTTAGACTATTGTGTAAAAGAATCTATTCCTATTCATATTAATGGAGACATGTTTTGTCTAATGCAAGGTCAAGGAGATAGAAGAAAAAATAAATCAGATATAAGACCTGAGCATAATAACTCTAAATACTTAGATAGTATTGTAGAAACAGCAGTAGAATGGTGGTCACCTTATTCACATTTACTTACAGTTATAGGATATGGTAATCACGAGACAGCTATTATCAAGTGGCAAGAAACTGATATACTAGCTAGATTTGTAAAACTTCTTAATCTTAAAAATCATAGTAATGTAATGGTAGGAGGTTATGGAGGTTGGTTTGTAGTAAATCAAGTAGTACGAGCTAAGAAAACTGTAAAAGATTCTACAAGAACTATTAAAATAAAATACTTTCACGGATCAGGTGGAGGCGGTGTAGTAACTAAAGGTGCACTTAATCTTACTAGAGCTTTAGAAATGTATGAAGACTTTGATGTATTTACAATGGGTCACATTCATGAGAATGCAGCTAGAAATGATGTTAGAGACGTTTGTGTACAAGGAGCATCTTCTTATAGGCATGTACAAAAACAACTCCATATGATGATCACAGGAACTTATAAAGAAGAGTATGGTACTGGAAGTAAAGGATGGCATATAGAACGTGGTGCTCCAGTAAAACCTACAGGAGGTCGTATACTAACTATAGAATATAAACGTGTTAATAATAAAGAATTAGGAGATCTTCATTTATGTCAAGTAGATTCAATGAAATTTCCCTTGTAAATACTACGTAGTTACACTTATTTTCATTATATTATAGTATATATATTTATAAGAGTACAATGGAAGTTTCAAGTTTACAAATAGGTTTTGATGCTTTAGTAGCATTATTAGTTTCAATAACAGGTGCGTTGGGTGTGTGGTACTCATTAAAAGGAAAAGTCACAATTCAACAAATGACTTTGGATAGTTTATCTAAAGACCTGGAAGAAATGAAAGTAGATAAAAAAGATAATCATACATTATTACACAAAAGAATTGATGATCTTAAAAAGCAGGTAGAGAGAAATAGAGAAAAGAATGATAAGTCTCTAGCTGATCTTAAAGCTGAAATGGGTCAAATGGAGATTAGAATTATAAATGCTATTAATAGTAAATAATTAGTAAGACTCATAAACATTATTGCCCAAGCTGTATAGGTTATACAATACAGAAAGGTAATACATGTACAGTGTGTGGTTTTAAAAGAAAGAGAGACTACTCATTTATAACTAAAAATATGAAGTTTATACTTTACATAATAATGACTAGTTTTCTTTTAGCATGTACTCCTCAGAGAAGGTTTACTAGGTTAATAGAGAAATACCCTCATTTACTTACTACAGATACTCTTATTATACATGATACAGTTAAAGTTACTGTACCTAAAATAATTCATGATACAATTATCAATGAACATTTTTTTCATGAGATTACAAGAGATACTTTAGTATTACAGAAAGAAAGACTTACTGTAAAAATATTTCACGACACTATTAAGAAGAATGTATTCATTCAAGGAGAGTGTGACACAATTACTGTAGAGAAAATAGTTGAGAGAAAGATCCCAATTAAATATTACGAAAAAACTCCACTTTGGAAAAAGATACTTAATTGGTTAATCATAGCAGCAATACTTTACGGAGTATATAGACTGTTTTTATTTTTAAAAAAAAGATTACTATGAAAAAGTTTTTTAAAGAATTATTAAGTGATGAATCAGGTGTGTATTCATCAAAGAGATTAGGTGGTTTACTTTGCGTTTTAGCACTTGTAGTATCACTAGTGGCTAATACCTTTACTCATGGAGATATAAGACCTGCAGAGTACCTTGTAGATGCTGTAGCTTTATTTGCATTTGGTGCATTAGGATTAACATCTATAGATAAATTATCAAGAATATTTAAAAAGAAATAACAATGGGGTAAGTGCAGTTTTAGTATATTTGACTTTCTTTTTAATATATGCAATACCCGCAATAATAAGATATCTATGGAAAAAATTATAACATGCCCACATTGTCATACTCAATTTGATCTATCAATAAACCCTACTTCACCAGATGAAGGTTCAAACTATCTTTGGATATTTGATAATGGTCATGGTGGTATGATAGATGGTGTTTACCAGACACCAGGTAAAAGATCTCCAGTGTGGCCAGATGGTACACAGTTGTTTGAAGGAGAGTTTAATAGAGCTATAGTAGATAGATTAGTTGTTTTATGTAAAGCAAATGGTATAGATTATGTTAATCTTGTAGATACTCCAGAAGACGTACCTTTAAAAGAAAGAACTTCTAAAGCTAACTCTATTGCAAAAGCTTCTGAAAAACCTTGTATATATGTAAGCATACATGCTGATGCTTTTAGTGATGAATCTGCAAATGGTTGGAGTGTATATACTTCACCAGGTACAACTAAATCTGATGGTATTGCTACAATATTATTTGAAAAAGCAGCTAGAGAGTTTACTGGTGAGTATATGAGATCAGATAAATACTCAGATGGAGATGTAGATAAGGAAGCTAATTTTACAGTACTAGTGGAAACTAATATGCCCGCAATACTATCTGAGAACTTCTTTATGACTAATTCAAGCAATTGTCATAAGTATCTTTTACCTGAAGAAGGTAGAGATAGAGTAGCTAAAGTTCATTTTGAAATGATTCAGCAAGTAGAAGCTGAGAATAAAGTTTAATTAAAAGTTCATAGGTTTAATTAATGTTTGACGAAGGAACCTAGGTTTAATCACCTAGGTTTTCTTATTTAAACTTCTGTAGTTTAAACTTTATTTGTATATTTGATTAAATAAAAATTTAAACCAATGAAAAATCCCGAAGAAAATCTAACAGCTGAACAGTTAGATGAAAGAAAAGAAGAAATGAAGGAATTTTATGATTCTTCCATTCCTTACTTAGAATCACAACTTAAATATGAAGTACTTCTTACAGATGTAGAAGAGGCTAGATTTAAAAGAGCAAACTTTGCCTATCAATGGCAAATGCTAATGGCTAATACACAACCACCAGAAGGTTCTGATAAAGATATAGATGATCCAACACCTGAACCAACTCAAGATAAAAAACTAGCTAGAAAACAAAAATTAAAAAGAACTTAAAATGGCTGTTGTTAATCAAGTTCAAAAAAGAGTTAAGCTTAATAAGTGGCAGGTTGTAAAGTATCAGATACTTACTCATTGTTATCTTAATAATATTATATTAAGTAACTCTGATCTTGACTGTTTAACCTTATTAGCATTGAATCAACCAATGGAGTTAAGTATCTTTTGTTTAGATGCTTCTTCAGAAGAAGATTCTATTTTTAAATCTGCACAGTCTGTTAGAAATTCACTAAATAAATCTGAAAAATATAAACTTATAATTAAAAATAAAAAACAAATATCACTTAATCCAAACTTAAAAATTCAAATTAAAGGGAATATTTTATTAGACTATAAATTTTTTGCAAGTGAATCCAAAGAAGAGTAAATCTTTTATAGATGAATTTAGCAATGAGTTTAAATTAGATAGTCAATTAGTAGATGATTTAATAGATTTTTACTATAAAGAATGCAGAGAAATATTAAGTAATTTAAAGTATACAAGATTAAATATAGATGGTCTTGGTCATTTTGTATCAAGACCAAATCTTGTAAAAAAATCAATTAACAGAATTATAAAATCTTTAAATAATCATGATACATCTACATTTTCAGCTTATTACAATAAAAAAAAATTAGAAGAAAAATTAATATTATTAAAACACTTATTAGAAAAACAGAATATAGAAAAAGAACGCAAAAATAAATTTAAAAATAATAAGAATGAACTTAAAAAAGATTTGGGAAAATAGAACGCAAATTTATGAAGGAATAAAAAATTCAATTATTAGAGATGACTTTGTAGAAGATGTTTCTGCTAAAAGAATGTTTTTATGTACTAATTGCATTGAATTTGATTCAACAGGGTCTAAGTGTGAGGTTCCAGGAACACAACCTTGTTGTGGTAATTGCGGATGTTCACTTGCATTTAAAACAAGATCTTTATCATCAGAATGCCCTATAGGTGAGTGGAAAGCACTAATGACTGAAAAAGAAGAAGATATTATAGATCAATTAACAGACTAATTATGAATTTATTATTTAATGAAAAGGATCATAGCTATCATAGTATAGATGACTTAGATATAAAATGGACTAGTGTAACTACTGTAATTGGAAAACTTAAAAAACCTTTTGATGCAAAAAAAGTTGCTAATAGAGTTAGCAAAAATAAAAAATCAAAATGGTATAATTTAGAACCAAAAGAAATTATTAAAATTTGGAATAAAGAATCTAAACGTGCTACAGATTTAGGTACTTTTTATCATAACCAAAGAGAAGCTGATTTATGCGCTTTATCATCTATGGAAAAAGATGGTATTGTAGTTCCTATAATAGCACCTCAACCTTTAAAAGATGGTAAAAAATTATCATCAACTCAAAAGCTAGATCCTGGAGTTTATCCAGAGCATATGGTTTATTTAAAATCTGCTGGTATATGTGGTCAAGCAGACCTTGTTGAGGTTATAAATAATAAAGTTCATATTATTGATTATAAAACCAATAAGGAGATTAAGAAAGAATCTTATAAAAACTGGGAAGGTATAAGTGAAAAAATGAGTTCTCCAGTTACTAACTTGGATGACTGTAACTTTAATCATTATAGCTTACAGCTTAGTATTTATATGTATATTATATTAAAGCATAACCCTAAATTAAAACCAGGAAATATATTTATTTACCATGTTGAATTTGAAAAAGAAGGTGAAGATAAGTATGGATATCCTATTACTAAAGTTAATGACTCAGGAGATCCTATTGTAAAAAAAGTAAATATACTTCCTATAAAGTATTTAATTGATGAGGTTCATGCAATATTACATCATTTAAAAAAACTATAATATGTTAATTAGACTATTTGATATTGAAAATGATACTGTAATTCCTACAGAGCATTGTTATACCTTAAAGGTATTAAAAGATATAATGGATAAATTTCCTGATGATCATTTAAAAATATATCAATATCTTTTTTACATGACTTGCCCAAGTCCAGATCTTAATCCATTTTTTCATACGCCTGAAATAGATAAAGAATCCTTGATACTACAAGAAATTGAAGCTGATTTTTCTACAGAAGATGATGATGTTTATGCAGCATTAAAGTTTTGTCAAAAAATGTATGAGACACCCACATCCAGAGCATATAAAGGTATTTCAGCTATGTTAGATAGATTAGGTAGATATATGGAAACTACACCAATAGAGCATGGCCGTGATGGTAATATTAATTCTATGGTGAATGCAGCTGCTAAATTTGAACAAATTAGATCTTCATTTAAAGGAGCATATAAAGATTTACAAGAAGAACAGCAATCTTCTGTAAGAGGTGGTTATGGTTTAGGATATGATCAGTAGTACAGAAATATATGAGGACATTCCTACCTGGGATAATGGTGTATGGACATTTACAAGCTTTACTAGTAGAGAGGATTTTACAGTATTTGTAAGAGATTTATTTTTAGAGCCAGGAAAATATAAGTTTGATAAGACCAGTTTAGAATTTAATGCAGAAGCTATTAAATTTAAAACAACAGGAGTTTATTGTACATCAGCATTTAAATCAAAAGATTTTATTAAATATTGGGATAGTGAAAAAAAGAAGTGTAGAAAAGGTGTAATATATAAATCTAAAAAAGGAACTTGGTATATAAGTCGTGACTATTACATGTGGTTAAATTTTCTACCAATCTTTAATAAAGAAATACAACAATTTGGATTTGCTGATATTAGAGATGCTCAGTATCATATGGCACTATATGAAATGCTAGCAGAATTAAATTATAAACACGTTGCTATATTAAAGAAACGTCAAATAGCATCTTCTTATTACCACATGGCAAAACTTATAAATCAACAATGGTTTGAAGCTGGGGTAACACTTAAGATAGGCGCTAGTCTCAAGGACTATATTAATGAGAAGGGATCCTGGAAGTTTTTAGATGAATATGCCGCGTTTTTAAATGAACATACTGCATGGTATAGACCAATGAACCCCAATAAGATAATGATGTGGCAACAGAAGATTGAGGTCAGAAAGGGTAATAGAAAAACTGAAGTAGGACTTAAAGGTACTATACAAGGTATGTCATTTGAGAAAGATCCTACAAATGGAGTAGGGGGTCCAGTAAAATACTTCTTTCATGAGGAGGCAGGTATTGCACCCAAGATGGATAAGACATATGAGTATATGAGACCTGCAATGAGATCAGGGCTTACTACTACAGGATTATTTATAGCTGCGGGATCTGTGGGTGATTTGTCACAATGTAACCCACTTAAGGATATGATTCAAAATCCTACATCTAAAGATATTTATGCTGTAGAAACTGATTTAATAGATGATAAAGGTACTACAGGTATGTCAGGTTTATTTATTCCTGAACAATGGTCTATGCCTCCGCATATAGATCAATATGGCAACTCCAAAGTAGAAGAAGCAGTTAAAGCTTTAGAACAACAATTTATAGATTGGAAAAAAGAATTGGCACCTGAAGATTATCAATTAAGAATATCACAGCACCCAAGAAATATTAAAGAAGCATTTGATCATAGATCTGTGTCTGTATTTCCTACACATTTACTAGCTGCACAACAACAAAGAATAGAAGATAAAACATATGGTTATGAATTTATAGATTTGTATGAAGATGAAAAAGGCTTGCTTCAGTCTAAAAAGTCAAACAAACAACCAATAAAAGATTTTCCAATTAAAAAGAAAACAGAAAATAAAGAAGGTGTTTTAGTTGTTTGGGAAAGACCTGTAAATGATCCGTCTTTTGGTACATACTATGCATCTATTGACCCAGTGTCAGAAGGTAAAACCACAACATCAGAATCATTATGTTCTATTTATGTGATGAAAAATTCTGTAGAAGTAACAAAAGTTACTGGAATAGAAACACAGACTTATATAGAACCAGCAAAAATAGTAGCTGCTTGGTGTGGTAGATTTGATGATATTAATAAAACACATGAAAGATTACAACATATAATTGAGTGGTATAATGCATGGACGGTTATAGAAAATAATATATCCTTATTTATAAACTATATGATTCATAAAAAGAAACAAAAATATTTAGTTCCAAAAAGTCAAATTATGTTTCTTAAAGATCTTGGTGCTAATGCTAATGTGTTCCAAGAATATGGCTGGAAGAATACAGGTACATTATTTAAGGCTCACTTATTATCTTATACTATTGAGTTTACAAAAGAAGAAATAGATGTAGAAACAAAAGAAGATGGTACGATAGTTAGAAAAACATATGGTATAGAAAGAATTCCCGATCCAATGCTTATAAAAGAAATGAGAGAGTATGCAGATGGGGTCAATGTGGATAGATTAGTTTCTTTTGCAGCTTTAGTTGCTTTTATGAGAATCCAAGAATCTAACAGGGGTTATAGAAAGAGAACTATACTAGATGATGACGCTAAAAAGTTGGAAAAGTCAAAAAATTTGTATAAATTAAAGAGTAGTCCGTTTAAACATGTTGGTAATAAATATAAAAAATTTAAATCAGGTTCTATTAAACGTTCTCCATTTAAAAATATTAAATAAAAACTATGCAGGTATTTAATGCACTTCAGTTAAAAAAAGGCGCTAAAGCTAAACAGGAAAGAATGGGGACTTTAACCCAGCCTTTACAATTTTTACCAAGTAAAGATAAAACTCAAGAGTGGTATGCATGGAATGTTGATTGGCTAGAATGGAATGGTTTAAAACAACTTAGAAGAAATTCTAGAAGGCTAATGAAAAATTACAAGTTAGCTAAAGGTATTATTGACAAAACTGATTATATAGTAGAGGATGATAATGAAATGAAAGATATTGTTGACAATCTTTTAGATGAAACAACAAATGCTCTTGAATTAAGATTCTATCCTATTATACCAAATGTTGTTAATGTATTAGTTGCAGAGTTTGCAAAAAGGTCTAGTAAGCTAACTTATAGAGCTGTTGATGAATTTTCATACAATGAAATGCTTGAGCAAAAAAGAGCTGAGGTAGAAAAAACATTAATGGCCGATGCTCAAGTTCAGATTTTATCTGCAATGGTAGCACAAGGGCTTGACCCAAATTCTGAAGATGCACAGAAACAGCTGTCCCCAGAAAATGTAAAAACATTACCACAGATTGAACAATTCTTTAAAAAAGATTATAGATCTATGGTTGAACAGTGGGCTGAACATCAGCACAAAGTAGATGTTGAAAGATTTAGAATAGATGAGTTAGAAGAAAGAGGTTTTAGAGATATGCTTATTACTGATAGAGAGTTTTGGCATTTTAGAATGATGGAGGATGATTATGATATAGAGCTTTGGAATCCAGTTCTTACATTTTACCATAAGTCTCCTGATGTTAGATATATATCAGATGGTCAGTGGGTTGGTAAAACAGATATGATGACAGCAGCTGATGTTATTGATAAGTTTGGTTTTCTAATGACTAAAGATCAACTAGAAGCTTTGGAAGCTATTTATCCAGTTAGATCTGCTGGTTATAATATAACTGGTCAACAAAATGATGGTAGTTTTTATGATGCTACTAAATCTCATGAGTGGAATACAAGTATGCCATCTTTAGCTATGAGGCAGTATACTTCATTTATGGGAGATTCTGGTATGTATGATGGTGGAGATGTAGTTTCAGATATAATAGGTGAGAGTGAAAATTCAACTGATAATCCTGATAATAATCTTTTAAGAGTATCAGAAGTTTATTGGAAGACTCAAAGAAAGCTAGGCCACCTTGTTAAGATTACAGAAAGTGGGGAAGTTATAAATGAAATAATAACTGAAGATTATAAAATTACAGATAAACCTATTTATGATAATAGATTGTTTAAAAATAAATCTAAAGATAATTTATTATTTGGTGAGCACGTAGAATGGATATGGATTAATGAAGTTTGTGGTGCAAGAAAAATAGGTCCAAATATTCCTAGCTATTGGGGTATGAATAATCCAGGTGGCTTTACACCTATATACCTCGGAATAAATGATAATAAAATGTCACCATTAAAATTTCAATTTAAAGGTGATAATAATTTATATGGTTGTAAACTGCCAGTTGAAGGAGCTGTATTTTCAGATAGGAATACTAAGTCAACAGCATTAATTGATTTAATGAAACCATTTCAAATTGGTTATAATATTGTGAATAATCAAGTTTCTGACATACTAGTTGATGAATTAGGTACAGTAATCTTGTTAGATCAAAATGCATTACCTAAACATTCATTAGGTGAAGATTGGGGTAAAGGTAATTTAGCTAAGGCTTATACTGCAATGAAAGACTTTAGCATGCTTCCTTTAGATACTACTATTACAAATACAGAGAATGCATTAAACTTTCAGCATTTTCAGAAGCTTGATTTAGATCAGACTAATAGACTTATGTCTAGGATTCAATTAGCTAATTATTTTAAACAACAAGCTTATGAAGTTATAGGTGTTAACCAACAAAGAATGGGACAACAGCTATCACAAATGACAGCGACAGGTGTTGAACAAGCTGCTAGTGCATCTTATGCACAAACAGAAATGTATTTTGTCCAACATTCAGATTACCTAATGCCAAGAGTTCATGAGATGAGAACTAATCTTTCTCAATATTATCATAGCACTAATCCATCAACTAGATTAACTTATATTACATCACAGGATGAAAAAGTTAACTTTCAAATTAATGGAGATGATTTACTTTTAAGAGATTTAAATATATTTTGTACTACTACTGCTAATCATAGAGCTGTATTAGAACAGCTAAAACAATTAGCTATGCAAAATAATACTAGTGGTGCATCTATATATGATCTTGGTAAAATTATTCAATCAGATTCTGTTGCTGGATTAAATACTGTATTAAAATCTTCTGAAGAAAAACAACAAGCTCAAAGACAGCAAGAACAACAGCAACAACAACAAATGCAAGAGCAGCAAATTCAAGCTCAACAGGAGCAAGAGAAAATGAAACTTGATTCTGAAGCTCAAGAGTCTGAAAAAGATAGAAGAAAAGATATTCTTATTGCTGAAATTAGAGCTGCTGGTTACGGTTCTATGGCAGACATAGATAAAAATATGCAATCTGACTATCAAGATGCTATGGAAGATATTAGAAAAACAGATCAGTATCAAGAGCAAACTGCACTACAAAGAGAAAAAGAAGTTAATAGAATGAATAATGAATCATCTAGAAACCAGATTGAGAGAGAAAAAATACAAGCTCAAAAAGAAATAGCTGATAAACAATTGCAAATAGCTAGAGAAAATAGAAATAAATACGACACCCCTAGAGGTGAAAATACCTAGTTAGCTATATAATGCAAAAAAATAATTAAAAGATTTAAATTTATTTTAAATTTTTAAGATTTAATTTACTATATTAATTATAACAAAACCAACAAAATGAGTGAAGAAAACAAAACGGTGGAAACACCTCAAGAATCTACAACGGTAGAGGAAGTAAATATAGATTTAAATGAGATTTTTTCTCAACCAGGTGCTGAGAGTGTTATGCTACCAGCAGAGGAATCTGTAGAAACAAAAAATACAATTTTTTCAAAAGAGAAAGAATTAGATACAACGTTCATTGACAAACCTGTTGAAGAATCAGAAGCGGTGGCAACAAACACAGAAGAACCTGTTAGTTCAGAAGTTGTGGTTGAAGAAGCAATTGCCGAACTTGATGAAAGAATTGCAGCAGAAGAACAAGGTGAATCAAATATTGGTAGACCAAAAACTGATAAAAACGGTTTAGTTGAGTTAGCTAATAAAATGATTGAAGAAGGTGCTTTACTACCTTTTGATGATGATAAACCTATAGAAGAATATTCTGCAAAAGACTTTAGAGAATTATTTGAAACTAATTTTCAACAAAGGGAAGAAAAAGTTAGGCAGGATGTTCCTGTAGAGTTTTTTCAATCATTACCCGAAGAACTTCAAGTAGCTGCAAAATATGTTGCAGATGGCGGTCAAGATTTAAAAAGTCTATTTAGAACTTTAGCTCAAGTAGAAGACACTATGGATTTAAATCCAGACAATGAAACTCATCAAGCCGAAATTGCAAGACAATATCTTCATGCTACTCAATTTGGAACTGCTGAAGAAATTGAAGCAGAAATACAAGACTGGGCTGATCTTGAAAGACTAGAAAAAAAAGCAAAGCAATTTAAACCTAAGTTGGATAAAATGCAAGAGCAGATAGTTGGTCAACAACTTGCAGAACAAGAGCAAAGAAAGGCCCAACAAGCAGAGCAAGCAAAAGCATATCAAGATAATGTATATAATACACTTGCTCAAGGTCAGTTAGATGATTTAAGATTAGATAAGAAAACACAAAGTTTGTTGTTTTCAGGATTAGTTCAGCCAAACTATCCGTCTATATCTGGAAAACCTACAAACTTATTAGGTCACTTGTTAGAAAAGTATCAGTTTGTAGAACCAAGACACGATCTAATTGCAGAAGCACTTTGGTTGCTAGCAGATCCTAAGGGTTATAAAACTAAAGTAAGATCTGTTGGTGCTAAACAACAAGTAGAAAAAACTGCAAGGCAGTTAAAAACTGCACAGCAAGCTAGAAAAGTTCCATCTTCTGTACAAAGAAATGATAACTCTTCAACTAGGTTAGTTAAAAAAACAAACCAACAAAAACAACCTCGTAAAAACAATATGTTTAAAAGGTTTTAAATAAGTAAACAAATAAAAACAAATAAATAAAAATGGCAACTCCAGTTTTAAACAATGGTATCTTTCTACGGGATACAGCGTATAACGCAAGTTCACACGTAGATTCTTACCACTTGGTTAACATGTTGAAAGATGCAGAACCAATGGACTTAGGTCCAGTGGACTTATGGGCAATGACCCAGAAAGTAGAAATGCCCCTTTATCAAATGTCTAGCTTTGGTGGAAAGAACGTAATCATGGTAGACAATGCTCGTGGAGAGTATAAATGGCAAACACCTGTCTCTAATGATCTTCCTTATATTATTGAAGATTTAGCACCTGGTGATGAGACCAGAGGGGCGGATGGTACTACCTTTCAAATTAAATTAAGCTGTAAAGAATTTGGGCATGGTGATATTATCACATATGACAAATACAATGGAGCTGAACTTTACATTACTGATGAAGATATTCTTCCAATGGGTGATGGGTGGATCTACACAGTGCAGATGGTTAACAATAACAATACTGCAACTTTTGATTCTCGTTTCTTGGCTAATGGAACTAAATTCTTTAGAAAAGGTTCTGCAAGAGGTGAGTATGGAGAAAGATTCTCTGACATTACTACAGGAACAGGTTTCCGTGAATTCTACAACTATGTAGGTGGAGCAGAAGCACACGTTCATTATTCAGTTTCTTCTAGAGCTGATCTTATGATCAAAGGTGGTATGAATGCTGATGGTACTGTACCAGTAACTGAGATCTGGAGAACATATGACAAAAATATGGATCCTTCTGTAACATCTTTGGATGATATGGTAAAAACAATGGGTAAAGATAAAGTAAAGAGAGCATTTGATAATGGTGATCTTTCTAGATCTTTCCTTACTTCAATGGAAGCAGCTCACCTATCTAAGGTAGCAAGTGACATTGAGTCTTACCTAATGTGGGGACAAGGTGGTAGAGTTAGACAAGACGGACCAGATGATTTGAGATTATCTGTAGGTCTTTGGCAACAACTTGATAACTCTTTCAAAAGAGTATACAATAAGAACAACTTTAACCTTGACCTATTCCGTTCTGAGATTTATAACTTCTTTAACGGTAAAGTTGAATTCCAAGGTCCAGATCCAAAAAGACAATTGATTGTCCAAACTGGTATGGGTGGAATGAGAATGGTAAATGAAGCTATCAAGCGTGATGCTGTAGCATCAGGACTTGTAATCCAAGCTGCTGATATAGGTGCAATCACTGGTCAAGGAATGGACTTGAACTTTGGTTTTGCTTACACTAGCTATGTGATTCCTTTCCTTGCTAACGTTAAGTTTGTACTTAACCCAGCATTTGATAATGTAAATACTAATGATATTGAGAACCCAATTATTGATGGTTTCCCATTATCTTCTTATTCATTCATTATCTTTGACATCACTGATAATACTAATGATAACATCTTCTTATTGAAGTTATCTTGGGATAATCAATTAAAGTGGTGGTATCAAAATGGTACAATGGACTACATGGGACGTAGCCAAGGATTCCAGTCTTCTGGACAATTCAATGGTTACCGTGTCATGATGTCACAAACAATGCCTGCAATTTGGGTTAAAGATCCAACTAAGGTATTGAAGATTGTTATGAGAAATCCAGTTACTGGCGGATCATTCTAATCTAAACAATAAATTCTTAAAAAGGGGGAGGGGTGTCCTCTCCCTTTTTTATTTTAATAACCAACAAAACAATAACCAATAACAAAAACAAAACCAATGGCAAAAACAGATTTTACAATGGTGGAAACACCAACAGATAGTAGAGAATCAAAGATTACTATTAGACCTTACTTTGATGCAAGAGCAGAAAACATGGGATTAGAAAATTATGGATTAAGTTTATTTGATGGTGTAAAACACCAAGAGCAATTAGCATGTCTAGAAATTAATGGAATTAATAGATACCTAACTGGTCTAAATGAATTTGCTCCAGAAGTTAAAAAACTTTCTAAAGAAAAAAGAGAAGCTAAAGTAAAACAGATAAGAGAATCTGTTGCAGACTTAGAGGCAGAGTTAGCTTCTAATATACTTGACCCAGAAGATAAAGACTTTTGGAATAAAGTAAAATTATTAAAACCAGATAATAATGAATTCTGGAATAAGATAGATATTAGTGTAGGAAATGAGAATAGATTTCTTAACATGACTGATCCTTATGATAGGATTAAACTACATGCTATTGAGGCAGGAGGGTTTTCTTTAATTGCAAAAAGTTATGAAGATGCAAAAACAAAACCAAAACCACCTAAGTTTTATTTAGATAAAGAGAAAGAAACTGTATCTACTAGAACTGAGTATAAAAAGCTCAGAAATAAAGCACTATCTGAATTACAAAAACTATTTGATAAGAATAGTACTAAGTTATTTTATGTAGCAAAAGTTGTAGATGTTAATAGTCCACAATACAAAAAATCAACACCTCTAGATATCATGTATGAAAACATGGATGAATACATACATGGAGATGGTTCAGATAGTAATATAGAAAGATCTGTAAAGACCTTTTTAGATGTTGTTAATTGTGATATGGAAACATTAAAAATTAGATCTATTGTAAAAGACTCTACTTTTTATAAAGCTATTTCAACTAAAAGTGATGGTCACATTTACCATACTAAGAAAAACGCTCTTATGGGAAGAAATGTTTCTGATGTAGTAGAGTTTTTAAAGAACCCTCTTAATGAAGACATCTTAGATGATTTAATGAAAAAATGTGAGGGTTATTGGAATAAATAAAAAATAAAAATTATGGCAAAAGAAGATAGATTAGGTAGAAGAGAACTTAGAACTTATAAGAAAAAAAGAAAAGCGCAAACAGCAGATAAGCCAAACTATAAAAGAATTGGAAAATTGGGTGCAAAACTCATAGATAGACAAAACGATAGTATTGAAGCTGGAGTAGATGTTGATTATGAATCTGGAACTTATTCTTATGAAAAAGGTGGTTCTATAATAAAAGCTAAGGTTTTAAGAAGATGTAGAAAAACTAAATAATAAAAATTATGTTACCAGTTAGAAAATTTGTAAAAAGTCGTGGTGGAAAATGGCATGATGGTATAGAATATAGTAAAAAAGGTCTAAAGATGGCTATTATAAAGAGGCAGATGATGGAGCTTGCTAAAGATAACCCTAATAAGTTTTATGACTTTATATATAGTAATCCAAGAATAACAGATGCAGATAGAGAACGCTATATTCAAGAAGCTATTGAATTGATGCATTTAGGTAGAGGTGGTGTTATTAGAGGTAAGCATTTAAGAAAAAATAAAAATAAACGTTGATATGGCAAAATGTATGAAATGTGGCGGTAGCCACAAAAAAGCAGGTAAAGGTATGAACATTGCAAAAGTCGGCCAGTATATGGGAGACGGTGGTCTAGTTGGTATGCCTAAATATACTAGTAACATGATGGTAGAACAAGGTAGAGTTATGAAGATTGGTGGTGTAACTAAAGCTGCTAATTTTAGAAGACAACTTGAAAATAAATAATTATGCCTGTTAAAAAAGGTAAATCTAATAAGAAGTCAAAAACTAAAAAAGACTCTTGTTATTATGCAGCTAAGAGAGCTCATAAAGTATTTCCTTCTGCTTATGCTAGTGGTATGATTGCTAAGTGTAGAAAAAAGAAAGCTGGTAAGAGTAAGACCAAAGCCAAAAAGAAAAAGTAGTGGCAGTTAGAAAGACAAAGAAAGGTGCAGCTCTTAAACGTTGGTTCAAAGAAAAGTGGACTGATGAAAAGGGTAATGTTTGCGGATCTTCTAAGAATAAAAAAACTAAGAAGTGCAGACCTAGTAAAAAAGTTTCCAGTAAAACTCCTAGAACCTGGGGTTCTATGTCTAAGTCACAAAAGGCTAAAGCTGTTGCAGAAAAGAAAAGAGTTGGTATGGGTAGAAGAACTAGTGCTATTAGAAAAAGAAAAACAACTAAAAAGAAGAAGTAATGAGAGATCCTGTAAAAAGAGCTAAAAGAATACTTGATAGCAAAACATACAAGAGAAGGTTAGCAAAAGGTAAATCTACACCAAGAGCTGATAAAGCTACAAAAGCTGCTGTAGAAAGTATGGCACCTACTATGCGTAAAGGTGGTGCTGTTAAGAAAAAGTTTAAAGTACATAAGATGTATAAAGGTACTAAAGTTGAAACAGCTAAAACTATGAAAGAACATTTAGCTTTAAAAAAGAAAGGTTACGGTCACACTAAACCTAAAGCTAAAAAGAAAAGGTAATGCCTGCTAAGAAGAGTAAGAAGAAAGGAGCTATGAAAGGCTGTACAATCAAAAGTGGTTGTAAGTCTAAGAAAGGTGGTCTTACTGCTAAGGGTCGTAAAAGCATTAACCGTAAAACTGGATCTAATCTTAAAGCACCTCAACCAGGTGGTGGAGCTAGAAAAAGAAGTTACTGTGCAAGATCTAAAGGTCAGATGAAAAAGTTTCCTAAAGCTGCTAAAGATCCAAACAGCCGTTTGAGAAAAGCAAGGAGAAGATGGAAATGCTGATGATTTTTTTGTATATTATTATATGAGTAAAACTTTTATTGAACCAGAAGAAACAGATGATCAAATCTTTATCTACTGGGATTATTAAAGATGGCACAGAAGAAGAAGTTAAATATCAAGAAGGCAATTAAAAAGCCAGGTTCTCTTACAGCAACCGCTAAAAGACAAGGTGGTTATGATACAAAGAATAAGAGAATTAAAAAGTCTTGGCTTAGAGAAAAAGCTAAGGGTAAAGGTAAAACTGCTCAACGTGCAAGATTTGCAATTACATTAAGTAAACTTAAAAAGAAAAAGAAATGAAAAATAAAAGTACTTATAAATCTGGAGGTTCTAATTCTTTAGAAAAGATTAAAAAGATTAATGATACCATGGCTGAAAAAAAAGGTATAGCTGTAGGCTCATATCTTGAAGGTGGTACTATTAAATATAAAAATAATGGTCCTAAAAATCCTGGAGATAATAAAATCTTAGCAGGTATAACTGCTGGAGTTAGTGCTGCTGCAGCTTGGAATAAGGAAAGAATGGCCAAGAGAGATGTTTCTAGGTATCAAGCTGCTGGATTAATTGCAGATCCTACTTCAAAGCTGATGAGTGATGATGATGCTTTAAAAAAAGTTACTGAATTAAGGTCAACTAAAGAAGGAAGACAACAACTAAGAGGTCTTAGAGCTACTGGAAAAAGAAATGTAAATATTAAAGATTTTAGAGCAAAACAGAAAGAGAAAAAGAAAAATAAAAATAAATCATAAATAACGTAATGAAAGAAAATCCAGTTACTACATTTAGAAAAGCAAATGAAGCAAGAAAGAGTAGAATATTAAATTCTTATCCAGATCCTCCTACAATAGGTCCTTACGATTTTATAAATACATTTCCTGTTTCTGGATCTGCTAAGGGTGCTATGAGAGTAGGGGAAGCGTGGAATGGGCGGGATGGTCAGGTTTATCTTGATGGAACTCCAATATCTAAGAGACTTGACAATAAAATAAATAGAACAGTTAATAGACTTGACAAAAAAGGATATATGACTGAGGGCACTAGAGCAGCTATGATACGTGACTCTGCTTATGAAGATAGAAGAAATAGACAAGGTAGAAGAGCACAAGCAAGGGCTAACAGAAAAAATGATCCCAATATAATTGATAAAATAAAAAGTACTATGGCAGAAAAGAAACTTCTCCGAAAAACTAAGAGGTCTAATATGGGAAGAGGTAATGGTGGTGGTTGTGTAAACGGAATATGTACTTAATAAATCTTTAAAGTAAAACAAAATAATAATGTTAAATAGTACAGTTACTATAAAAATTAAAGAACGTATCAATAAACTTGATAGTCAAGATTATGATAATATTTTGTGCTGGCAAATAGTTGAAGCATTTAACAAAGCTCAGGTTGAATGGTGTAGAAGACAGCTTCACGGTGTTAATACATTAAGAGAAGGTGATGAACAATCTACTAGAAGAAAAGATGATTTACAATCTATATTAGTTAAAGATTTAATTTTACTTAATCAAGAAGATATTTATTATAGAGCTTCTATTCCTAAAGATTATTTACAATGGAAGAGAATTGATGTAGATGCATGTAAAGGCTGTTGTGATAATAGAAGAATGACTGTATATCTTGCAGAAGAAGAAAACCTTAATCAGCTTTTAAGAGATAAATCTAAACAACCTAATTTTTCTTGGGCAGAAACATTTGCTACATTAACTAATGATGGTATAAACATTTATACTAATGGTGATTTTGAAATATCAAAATCAGAACTTACTTATTACAGACAACCTAGATTAATTCAAGTATTGGGTTGTATTAATCCATATACTGAAGTAGAATCTACAGAAGAAGTAATCTCTGAATTTAAAGATGACATTGTAGAATTAATTATTGATGAAGCTGTTAGCATACTTGCTGGAGATATAGAATCTGGTAATCAGTATTCTAGAGGTCAGCAAGAAGCAGAAAGAAATAATTAAATCTATAGTTGATTAATTAAAAACTTTTTCTTATATTATAGTATATTATTTATTTATAAAATTTAAAAACAAAACAAATGGCTTATTTTCCAAACGCTTTTAAAAAGACAATTGTTGTCTCTGAGTTTCTTACTGAAGCACAGGTAGCAAATACTGCAGCGTTAACAGCAGGGCAAGTGTCGTTATTTGATGCTAGGACTTTTCTGTCTATTGCACCAGATGCTACTGCTTGTTGTCAAGTAATTTTTGCAGGAGGGTCTCCTTATGCAAATGATAGAATTGGACCTTTTCACGGAGGTTACCAAGAGTCTATTAAAACAAAAGGTATTCAACCTAAGTATGTAACTAAAAGTTTCTTACAAGATGCTAATGAAGCACAACAATCAATTCTTCACATTGGTACTACTCAGTGGACTCAAGAAGGAGGAGATGGTGAAACAGCAGGATGTTGTCCTGAATTCCTTTGTGGTGAAAACTATCATCTAAGAGTAGATGTTAAAGGTTCTCCAGCATTAAGAATGTTAAATCACCAAGGATACTTAGAAGTAACAGCTAACGGTGGATGCTGTCCTGAAGACTCTATTGATCCTGTTGCTGTTAATCCTGCAACAATTATGATTCAGTGGGCAAGAGACTTATGGGCAAGTCCAATAGTTACTGGTAACGGTCCTAATTTTAACCCAACTAATCCTAATGCTTCAGATAATGTAAATCCAAATCCATTCTTTGTACCTGTTGTATCTGTAACTGATAATAATGAAACTGTAATTGGACTTCTTTATCCTCCAGGATGGTTAGGTGGTGTTAGTGGTACTACTGCTGCTGATGTTGCTGCTGCAACTGGTTTGCTAGAAGCTAACATTACTGATTGGGATACTTATGTAGTTCCTGCAATGGAAGATGGTATTTGTGCTGGTCTTACATTAGTTGGTGCTTATGAAGAAACTAGATTTGGAGATTGTACTTTCCAACCTTCTGATTTCTATGGACTAGAGCCACTTAGACTCTATGCTTCTGAGGTTGATTTAAATGGTGACCCATGTGCATTTACAGGAATCTGTATTGTTAGTGAGTGTGAAGGTAGACAAGCTCAAGGTTTAGGAGAAACTGCTCTTAGAGATTATATCTTATCAGAATCTTACAGACAAAATCACTTTGCTTCTGATCTTAGAATTAGAGAAATTACTCAAGGTAATGATTTAATTGGTACAGGTGCTGGTCAAGTTGATAGAACTGCTCTTTATGACAGAACTATGCTTCTTCATAGTGTACCAAGATTTAATAATCCTACTGGAACATTTGATAATGATCAGTATCTTGTAGAATTCCTTACACTAGCTACAGTAGCTGGAAGAGTTGTAAGAGATGATCTAAGAGGTGCAATTGGTGATTTGTTAGATGGATGTCCTGATGCAGCATGTGCTGTAGAACCTGCAACTGGTGAAGTTGCGTGTGGTGCTCCATCAGTACCAGTATAATTAATAATTAATTACTCATAGAAGGGAGAGTGAGATTTATTTTCTCCTCTCCCTTTTTTTATTCTATAAAAATGGCAAATCACGTATTAAGCTTAGAGGTACCTACAGTAACTACAGCATGTGTTCTAAAACTTATTGATACTAGTGTATATTCTCCACAAGTAGGTTTGTTTAATCCTAGATTATTAATTACTGCTCCAGGTTTTAATAATAGTGTTGAAGTTGGGTTTACACCTGAATCAATGCCTTCTATTACAGCTTGTGATTTAGGAATGCAAACAACAGGTTGTGAATCAGCATATAATAATTTACCTGATGGTATTTACTTTATTAGATATACTGTAGATCCTTCATGTAATGTATATGTTGATTATAATCATTTAAGAATAACTCATGCATTAAGTATTTATGAAAAATTACTTTGTGATGCAGATGTATCAAATTGCGATCCTGCAGAAAAAGTAAAAGAAAGACTTAAATATTTACAACTTATTAAAAGCTACTTAGATGCAGCCAAAGCTAAAGTAGAAACCTGTCATGAAAGCCAAGCTGGAATGACATTGTATAATTATGCTTTAAAATTATTAAATAAATTAGAGTGTAGAAATTGTTAACCGTTTTAAACCAATAAATTATGGCAACAACATGTTTAAATTGTAAGAAGACACTTGGATGTGGATGTCAAAAAGCAAAAGCTTCAGATGGCACATCAGTATGTAAATCTTGCAAAGCAGCTTATGAAGCTAAACTAAAAACAATAAGAAGATAAATGGCTAATAATTACGCAATTTTTAGAGTCACAAGATGTTGTAATAGCGCAGAAACAGGGTTTTTTTCTGTTACTGGTAACTTACCAGGATTGTTTCCACCTGCTCCAGGGCAAGGTGTATTTTTGTATGGGGCAGTTTCTGATATAACATTAATTGATTCTAATGGAAATACTGTAATATTTGAATCAGGTGAGTGTTATACATTTGAGACAACTACTCAAACAACTGGATTTATATTTCCTCCAGCTACTGTAGATTTAAATGCTGCAGATTTTACTAGCGTTACTGATTGTCAAGATAATAGGTGTGGGACACCATGCGGAACTGATCCTAAGAAACTTGTATTTACACCGTGTTGTGAACAATACCCAACCTTAGAATTTCAAGGAACAAATTGGCAAGATTATATAGGTGTTATAATACCACTAGGATTTAATAAACAACCATCTAATGGTCAATTTGAACAAATTGGAATAGGATTTAATAATATAACATATAACCAACTTCAATTTGGAAATTGTTATGATGTTACTGTAGTTGATACAACACAGGCTGAATTTGATTCATTAAATACATTACCACCTTATATAGAAGGTACTAGTTTTACACAAGTAACTGATAGTACATCAGGATTAGATTGTACTAGTGAT
>JAAHTH010000239.1_pt1 | contig 24137 bp, 36 predicted proteins | sample 6116091 | NCBI WGS metagenome assembly JAAHTH01 (sample SAMN13939990, study PRJNA603662) | sponge metagenome | isolation source: marine sponge | host: Mycale hentscheli | place: New Zealand | collected 2006
TAGTCATCTTCCCACTTCTTAGGGTCTGTTATCATTAACTTAATCTCAGCATCAGTAGGAACATTCTGATTTACTCTTAATGTAGTTATAATCATACTAGCTACCTTACCGTGAAAGTTTCTATTAGAACCTCTACCACCTATAGTAAAATCACCTGAGACAGCTCTATCCATTCTTGCACCAGTAGATGTCCAATTACCTGATACCGATAAGTTAGAACCTACTGCATTAAATGAATCAGCAGATGACATTAATCTAATGTCAAAACCTAATGGTAAGTTACTTGACGTAGCAGCTGCTGCAGATGCTCTATAACCTTTGTGAGCTATATAAACACCATACCAAGTAGACGAAGAAATACTCTGTGCAATCCTGCATTCGTTTTTACCTACACCCTCACGACCCCATCCGAAGAATAAGTCGCCTGTCGCAGATAATCTTAAATAGATGTTATCGTCGTTAGTAACAGTTCCTTCACCACTATTCCAGATATGTTGGTTACTGCTGTGTCTATCTGCCTTAAATACTATTGCAGTTGCCCAAGGTCTTGCGTTGGTAGAAGAAGATGTCTTACCACTATCGGCATTAACAGCAATTTGAGTAGCTAAGCCATTCATTCTCAAAGGGTTATAATTTACATTGCTGCTTACTTGCTTAGCGTGTTCATTAGAACCACTAAAGTCTAAAGCCTTAGTCCAATTAGTTACGCTAGTTGGTGCTAGAGTTGGTACGTTAATTTCACTCAAGCCTGTCCAATCTATATCAGAAATATCAAAACCAACTGCATTTCCTCCTATAGCTTGCCAATAAATAACAACATCAAGAGAAGTAATTCCATATCCTTGGTCTCCAGTTTGTATTTTAGTATTACTATCCCAATCAGAGTATGCTGTAGAACTAGCATTATCAGTACTACCAGCTTCATAACCGACACGAATATTATTTCCAGTATTAGAAATTTCAATAAAAGCACTTGCATTAGAAAGGCTTGCTGAGTAAAGTTGGTTTGTGGTTCCACCATTAGCATAACCTAAAAAACGTAAACCAGGTTCTGTAGTACTTGTGTTGTAGAAACGCAAAGCAGTACCGCCTTTGAAAGCTAAAGTAGGAGTACCTGTGTTAGCCCAAGCGCTATCTTTTAATCCAACCCAAAAAATACAATAGTCAGGCAATGCAGTGTTAAGGTCTTCTAGAAACGCTGAATCAAGAACAAGACGTTCACCTGCACTAAGTTGTTCGTTAAGAGAAATCCAACCTTTGCTTCCTATGTTAATAACATTTCCAGTAAAGTTAGCTACTGGACCTTCAATTCCAACTCCAGTTACAGGAGCAACATAACTAGAACCGCTAATAGTAAGCCCAGTTGCAGAGCCAATACCATTGTGGTCAGTATACCATTGTAAAGGTGGAACATCAGAAGGAACAACAAACTCTACGTAAGCTGTATGTGCTCCAAAAGTACCTAAATCATTGGGGTTTCCTACCCTTGTAATTCCTGTGGTGTATTCAGTAGTACCATCAGCAGTAAATCTTAAATCATCATCAACATGTAATCCTGTAGAAGAAGAAAGATCTGCATAAACAGTATCACCAATTAAAAATCTATATGTGTATCCAGCTTGAAGTGTTGGCATAGCCCCAGAACCGTCAAACTGTAAAGTGTGAGAAGGGCTTGCTGTTACTTGAATCCAATCATCTGGAGCAGGTGTCACAATTTCACTTAGATCAGTTTCTGAAAAATCTGCACTTGCAGAGCCTACATAAGCTAAAGATATAGTCAACGGTTTAGTTTCTCCTAAAGCAACTTGAGTAGCATTAGAAAAAGAACCACTATGAGCAGGAGAAGGTTCTGTATTAATTGAATTCTGATTGCAAGCAATCATGTAAAGATTGTTGTTATTTACTTCTATTGCGTAATCAAATAAAGCCACAGTTCTACTTCCAATGCCAGTTTGATGCTGCTGCACTCCATCTTTAATTACTTTATATTGGTGAGTGGTAGAGGTTTGGTATTCCCATAAAAAAGCTACATCCCAATCAGCATCCTCAACAGAAGAAATATCAGCGCCAGAATTTAATACTCCCATATAGTATTTATCCCCAGCTTGTTGTAACGAAGGCAATACATTAGTCTCTACAAAAGAATCTAATATAACAAGTCTTTCAAGATCTAAAAGACTTTCATCCATATCAACAACTGAACCACTATCCATAGTATCAGAATCAACCAAAGCAGTAGAACTTGCATTATGAGTAAATCCTGTAATAGCTGTAATAACAGGAGCAGTCAAGTTAGTTACATTTAATGTAAGAGTTCCGTTGCTAGTTCCGTAGCTATTAGTACGATGTACCCCAATAGTGTAAGTATCACTAGGATTAGCTACATTATCACCCGTTACTTCTGGAGCTGTACCGTTAAGAGTACCTCCAACACTACTTATAATACTGTCTAAAACTCCTTCTAAACCTGAAAAAGTAGTAGTGTATGCTGTGTCTTGTGGTTGTGTTGGATAGTTTATAGATGCTAATTCATCAATAGTCAAAGCCGCATCTGTAAATGCAGGTGGAATTAAATCTGCATTTGTTAAAGTAGTTATCTCTGTATAATTAACAAGATTACCTTCAAAAGTAACACCAACTGGAGCAGCTATACCGTTCCCAGTATATTCTGTATCAGGTATATACCACACTGTGTTTGTAGGGTCGTCAGGTAACATCAATGTTGTGTAAGTTCCAGAGCCACCTTCTACAGTATCATAATATTCAGCTTCTTCTGAAGTAGCGAATAAAGGACTTTTGAAGACTCCGTCTGGAGATTCAGCATATCTAAAGTACATAGTAGGAGCAGCAGGTTCTAACAAGTGAACTTTAGGTAAAGTATGAACTCTAGCTCCTGTATGATTAGTCTTAATTCCTAAATGAAATTCAGCACCATCAACAATAGGGTAAGAAGTTCTTGCGTGAACAACCCAATCAGTACCATTTCTTAAAGTTTCAATACTGATATATCCATTTGTGTCAATACCTACTCTTACTTTAATAGGGTTACCAGCCAACCAATCAGATTGTTCAGCAGTACCATTAAAGTTAGACCAACCAGCTCTCATACTATATGAAGTATTTGCTCCGTAGTTAGTCCAAGAACCGTTTGGTGTTGGATGAAACCAATGACTAAATTGGAATCCGTAATGTGCTGAATTATCTATGCCAAATCTTGTAGGGTCTGCATAATTAGAGTTACCACTCCAATAACCATCATCATAACTTGCTTGAGAATGAACAAGACCGAAACCAATCGTGCCTTCTACTCTAATATCAAAAGTAAAATATTCACCTGCTTGATCAATAGTTTCAACAGTTTTATAACCATTTTGACTGTTCGTGCTTGTTGATCCATAAACATCATTTCCAATTGGATCAATTCCATAACCAACATATGTAGCTGAAGTATCAACACCACTGACATCTGCAACCATAGTAGAATATGGGTCAGTAATAACAACTGATTCAAATGCACCGACTGTAAAAAGTTCATTTAATGTATTAATAACATCATTTAAACCGCCACTAACAGCATTTCCGTTTACACAAGTATTAACTGGATCTAACTCATAAAAGTGTGTTATGTCACCATTATCATCATTAGAGACAATATTAATTAAACCTCCAACATCAATAGCTTTAATAGTGTTTACACCGAATGAGTATCCATTATCCAGCATGATTGAAGTAGATGTTGCATCTAAGTCAAAGCAAACTGTTTTATTAGCTAAACTGATTCCTTCGCCACTTAAACCGATTACATTTGCTTTTTCTGTAATATAATCTGCTGTTTCTTGAGCACTTGCAAATGAGTTTCCCTCAGCATCTACAAATTCAGTATATGGTATTTTAAAAAATTCATATTGTGTAACACCAGTTTCTGATGTAATAATATCATTTATTACATTAATAGCATTAGTAACTGTTGTGTCAACTTCACCTGATAAACAACTATTCCAATATGTTGGATTACTTGATCCATAAAAGTTAATACAGTTACCAGCTTCATTTCTTACTACTCTTATTGACATGTTTTTTCCTTATCTAATTACTGTTAATAAAACAGATAATGGTTGAATTGTTATTAAGTTATCTGATTTAATAGCTAAATATGCTAATGCATTAATATCTTCTTGCGAAGCTACATATACTGAAATTTCTGATCTATTTAAATAAGACTTACCAACTGTACCTGTTCCATAAAATACTGGATTTGATGTTAATGGAAAAGTAAAAGTTACATCATCATTAGCATCTCTATTCTTATACCAAATAGCTGGTTCAATCGTAGTATTTGCAATTTGTGGAATCGCGTTATAGTCAAAACGAACTCTAATAGTATCACCAACTTTAAAGTTAGACATATCAATGCGTCCAGTAGTGACTATATTAGAACCATCTTCATATGTATCAGAATCCGTATCTATATAATTGAATACAGTTGGAACATCAGCAGGTAAATACGAACCACCGAATACACCTTTATCTGTATGGTCCGCAGGTGTAGGATCGGTCCAATATGGTGTATCCACAGATAAATGTACATCTCTATCAAATGAAAATGTTTGGAAAATTTGATTAGCGACTGCTGATGTACCAATACTTATACCAGTACCTTCTTCCCACACGTAACTAGCTGAAGTCGGTTTACCTGCAAACCCTCCAGTAAACTCAATACCTGATTCAACAGCAGTTAATGCACCAGATGATATAACACCTGATGTTGATACTGTCTGATTAATTGTTGCGCTGGTTGAAACTAAATTAACTAAACTTGATGGGTTATTATACAGTTTTTGTACTGCTAAGTCACCATTGGCTTTTATATAACTCACGAATAAGTCATGACCATTTGAATTCATATGTACGATAGTTACTTCTTCACCACCGATTTGAGCATCTATATTCATAACTTATCCTTTTACTTCACTGTTAATACCTATAATAATTTCACCAGTATGTGTTAATTCTTTATATTTTTTTGTTCTTAGCTTTCCATCCTTAACATAACTCATATAAAGATCAGTTCCATTACCATTAATTGATACTATATTAATAGTATCATCACCAACCTGGGTTTGTATATTCATATTTACTACCTTTTATATTAATATATACGTTTATATATTTATATATTTATATAAAAAAAAAGAGATTCATTATGAATCTCTTTTTTAATAGAGGAAGATAAGGGAATCGAACCCTTGCTGGCATTACCAGGCATCACCTTAGCAGGGTGTCACAATTACCACTCTGTCAATCTTCCTTAAATTTGGCTCAGTATTTTCCTGATTTAAGTCTACCTTTTCGACACCTTTAGTACTCTATCCGAGAATTGAACTCGGCACATCAACCTTATAAGAGCCAATGGATCCACCTGACCTCCCTAGAGCATAATTTTAGTCCAGTAGCTGGGATTCGAACCCACACGCCCTTACGGACAACGGTGTCTAAGACCGTCAAGTCTACCAGTTTCATCACCTGAGCAAAAAGTTAAAGGTTTTCTTCTATGAATTTAATTAAAGATTCCTTCATAAAACCTTTACCTTTTAATGTTTCAATATCTATACACTTGTTTAGTTTTAACTTGCATAGTTATTCTTTCATTTAACTTTCAAAATCTTTTTAATTGCCCAAGCTGCTTCATCAGGTGATGCATCTTTTTCAATATTATATCCAGCTTTTTTAAGTGCAGTATATAAAGCTTTACCCATTGCAACTTGGAATACTCTATTATTCTTTTTCTCATCAATACCAAAAGACGCGTTTATATTGGCAGTAGAGGCTTTTAAGAATTCATCTTTACCTAATACGTTTTCAATAAAATCAGGTATTTTCTCATATATTTTATTTACAGCACCCTGACCACCATCTTGACCAATCTTACCGATACCATCTAAAACAAATCTAAAAACATTACTTGCTTTTGATTCTGTTATAACATCATTTGATTCAGATATATATTCTTTAAATTTCATTATTTTATTCCTTTATAATATATGTACAACATATTTATATTATAAGTTTTTTTTTTTTAGTGCTCCCAAGAGGATTCGAACCCTCATGCCCAGGGCTTCAACCTAGCGCTCTACCTGACTGAGCTACAGGAGCATGTTAATAAGTTATCCACATTACAAATAAAATAATTGCTAACACAATATTTAACATCCAATGTTCATCCATTATTATTTCTTTCTTAAATTTAGTGGACCGAGTGAGATTCGAACTCACAATCCTCCCATTAAAAGTGGGATGCCTTATCCGGTTTAGCTACCGATCCATTAGTGAATCGGCCTTGACCGATTCTAGTCGTAAGTAATTACACAATTACCTGAAACTTCTTTAAACTTATTATCTTTTACATCTTTGAAGAAATATCCATCTGATGAGCTTTCGCTTTGTACTTTACCAGAGGACTTACCATCAAAGATAAGTGTTCCACCTGACCAACACTTTACTGTTGCTGAATCACCCAATGATGTAAATTTACCCATTGTTGCATCTGTACAACCGATAGTTAGTACAGCAGATAATACAATTAAAATTTTCTTCATCTTATTCTTTCTTGTTTGTTTTATTTAAAGCCCTACCAGGATTCGAACCTGAAACTACTGAGTCAAAGTCAATTGTGATAACCAGTTTCACCATAGAGCCATATAGCAGTCACGGTAGGAATCGAACCTACTTTTAACTCATTAACAGTGAGCCGCATTACCTTAATGCTACATGACTAAATTTTTACTACGCATGTAGGACTCGAACCTACCACATCTTGATTAACAGTCAAGTCTCACCACCCGGGTCAGTTATGCGTATCGTTAGAACTATAATAAGGATTCGAACCTTATTCCTCCAGCCTATTATCTTCCGGCGTGCACCATACACCAATAATTAAATCATTGTTACTAAGGTTCTCAGCCAATAGTATTTCAATGATTCCTAGATAGATTCGTCTCAACTGAGATCAAGACTTCTCTTCCCTAGTAATTGCAGATAAACACTTCGTCAGCAGGACTCGAACCTGCGCCAACCGTTTAACACGGCTGCTCTACCAACTGAGCTACAACATTTCGTTATCTACAATTTTAGTATTGCCAGCGGGCTTCGATCCCGCGATCTTCTCCTTGAAAGGGAGGTGATTTAACCAGCTAATCTATGGCAACATAGTGGATTATGAAGGAATCGAACCTACTCAGCCCGAAGGCAACGGATTTACAGTCCGCTCCAGCTCTCCAACTCTGGCGATAATCCATGTTTGTTTCTTTTTGGGACTACCCTGAGTGTAACATACTCATGTTTAATAATAGTGGTGGGATTTGAACCCACATGCCTGGACTAATTCTTCCTCTTCCAAGCCGTGCCTCCGTATTTTTCAACGACTGACTGATTCATACCACTTATCTACTTCACTATTAGTTTTAGCGAGCCTGATGGGTTACGATCCCACTCTCTTCTGTCTGACAAACAGATGCTTTCCCGATTAAGCTACAGGCCCATGGAGCAATTTAAAGACTTGCAATCGTCTAAATGATGCTAACCTGATAAACATACACAGTCACGTGCATCTCTCATAGTAATCATTTTAGTCAGGATAGTAGGACTCGAACCTACGACCTCGAAGTTCCAAACCTCGCACTCTAACCAACTGAGCTACACCCTGATATTCTTTTTAATTACTCATTTTTTGTTATACAAAATATAGGTAATTTTTTGAGTTGAAATAAATCTTTTTTAAAAACTAATTTATTATCTTAACTCTTTATGCCGAAGGTAGGAATCGAACCCACAACCTTCTCCTTACAAGGGAGCTGCACTGCCAATTGTGCTACGTCGGCTGGCTGGGGTACCAGACTTATGTGCATTCCTTCCTAGCTCCATTTACGGCTACTCGTTTAGAAGACGAGACCGGCTAAGTGGCATCAAAATACTGTGATAACTAATCTATATCATCCCAAGGTACAACTTTTACAATTAACCTAGTTTGTTTTGTGATATTATCGGCAGCAGCATCTCCACCAAGGCAATGTACTACTTGTTTAATTTGTAATACTCCTTCAGCTGTATCGGCTCCCAATAATTCTATCAAATTGCCTGATCCATAATTCATATTAGAAGGACAACTTCTTGGGTCAATATAATCACCAAAATTAAAACTAAAGTCTGAACTTGTTTCAAATGAATAAGGATCATTTGACATTGAATCTAAATATATTTCTATATGGTTACTTCTCATTATTATCCTCAATTTGATTATAATCAAAATATAGTAAAATTTTAAAGTAAAAATGAATTTATTTTAAAATCTTTTTTATACCCTGTGAAGGACTTGAACCTTCAACCTCTAAGTTCGTAGCCTAGTGCTCTAATCCAGTTGAGCTAACAGGGTCTATTATAAGTGGAAGGTGGGTTATGATCCCACTACCTTTTCGTTGGCAACGAAACGCTCTACCAATTGAGCTACATCCACAAAAATTTGTGTATCTTCTATGATTTCCCTTCAAATGTGGTTCTATCAGCATTTAACCAGTGACAGGTATTATCCTCATTAATAACTAAGATTAATCCTGTTGAATCATCAGTTATTGCATCATACGGGAAATTTGTATTTGATATAAATTCATCATATTCATTAGAAAATTGTTCGAAACTTTTTATTTTACTAGATTCGATACTATTATCTATAGTGTTAATCATTGAGTTATATAATTCAGATAGGGATAACCCGTGTATACAACGTACTTCATGAATAATTTTAAAATCATCTAACATTTTTTTCTTCCTTTTTTTATATAAGCGGATACTCAGAATCGAACTGAGATTTACTGGGTGGAAGCCAGTCGTGATAAGCCATTATACTATACCCGCATTTAGTACCCGAGGTGGGACTCGAACCCACGATCATCACCTTGTAAAAGTGCTGCATTTGCCGCTATGCTACTCAGATATATTAGTGGAGCCAGTCGGAATCGAACCGTACCTCATCGTCCTTGCAAAAGACAATCGCCACCTTGGAACATGTGACCCCATATAGTACTGCATATTGGTATTGAACCAATCACAAAATCCTTATCAGAGATTTCAGCCCAACCTGAGACTCATGCAGTATATTCTTTATTTAGTATCCATCTGATCAGCATTACTTCCAGAGAAGACACCAACCATTAAGAAACCTAAACCAACAAGTAACATTAACATTATTGGTATATATTTTAATCCTAATAGGATTAACTCATTTTCTTCTTGTCTAGTCATTTGACTACTTTCTTTTAGAGGAAGATGAGGGAATCGAACCCCCGCAGGCTTTTACACCTGTCATCAGTTTTCAAGACTGCAACATTACCACTCTGTCAATCTTCCTAATTTTAAACAAGTGGTTTGAGGCACCACTTGAGTGAATCCACTTGATTTTTAGAACTCATATAGTATACTAAGTGGAAATATACTTGAGTTGTTGTTTTATCAACATATAATTATCGCCTCAACTAATTATAAAATTAAATATAAAAAAAGACCGGATTTTGTAAACCCAGTCTTCTGTAAACTTTAATTAAATTTAAGTTATACTTTAACTGAGCATTTTGTCTCTACCAATCGATAATACAAATCCACAATCCAGACGGTATTCCGCTTGGTTATTTGCTATCGTATTATATTGACTCGGTTTAAACATTCTTATTCCTTAAATTTTTTTAATAAGTTTTCTTTGCTTCTGTTTTATATATTATAAATATAATTCAAATTTCTAGAAAAAGGCTAACTTTTTTTATAATCTGAATTATACTTTGTTTATAATCTGATTTATAATTCTTTAAATCTTATTATTAGGTTATCTGTACCTTTAATAACCCGGTGGTATTCATATTTATTTATATTTACTATATCACCAGTTTTTAGTTTATATGGTAATTGATTATCTAATTGTATTTGCCAGTTATTTGATTTTATAACTTCAACTATTCTATCTTTTTCGTCGTAATGCCATTTTAACTCTTCTGAATTTACTCCAGTTTCAAATACTCTATATTTGAAACCTTCATTTTCAAATTCATTAAATGGTAAGTATAATTCTTTTACCATGGTTTTGATGACTGTAGTCCTAACTGTTTAGCATATCTACCTACGTTACACGCCCACCATCCTGGAGTTTTACGATCAGTTTTGGTTGAGCATTTATGTCTTGCTCTAAATGACTTAGATGCTTTCGGATCGTCGTTTTTTATAGTAAGATTTGGGTCGCCCCATTTAATTAGTTTAGCTATGATTTCGCCATCTTTATTTTTGCGCCCAGAGTTTACATATACCATAAACTTTTTTGAGTCACCCGATGGAGTTCTTCTGGGAGAATCAAGTTCCACACTTTTACCACCAGTAGCCACTGCCTCATATAGGTCATTTTTATCTTCAACTACAGCGGTTATACCCAAATCCGTTGTTAATAGAAACTCATCATTTTCATTAAAACTTATTTCATTATCATTTTTGGCTTTCCTTGCTACTTTAATAAAGTCACACCATGCTTCAGAACCCATTCTTAAGTCTGAATCCATAATAGATTTATCTTCATTAATTAAATTAATAACCATTGATTTATATTCAGATTCTTTAAAATATTGTTTAAATTTCATATTATTTACCTTTATGTTTAGCCCATAAGTCTTTATCTCCAGTGGTTCTTGTTTTACCACCGGTTATAAATGAATTAACTCTAGCCATCGCCCATTGTTGAGGTGTTGTACCGGGTCTATGTCCTGTTTTCCATGCTGCCATACCTCTATTATATACTTTTTTTAAAATTGATAAAGATATACCTGACTCTTTAGACTTATTTTCTAAACCTTTTTCATTTTCAGTAATACTTTCTTTTTTAAATTTTTCTTTATACTTCTTTGTATATTTAGATTCTTTAGTTTTACCACCACGTTTTTTATATTTTTTATCACTATCCCATTCATCATATGCCGACGGATCATCGTCAGATTTTTTAGATGTAGTTTTTATTTCACGTTTAGCAATATCTTTTTCTTTATCATTAAGTCCTTTTGCAAACTTCTTTTTTAGCTGATCCTCTTCACTTAGGTAAGAATATCTTAATTGCTTAATTTCTTTTAATACTGATGATAAATCTTTATTTATTATTACCTTTTTAAAATCTTCATCAGCTGGGTCACCTTTAACAGTAATAAAATTACCATCTTTAAGATTTGTATCAAAAGCTTCTTTATCCATTAATGTCGTAGATAAGTTAGAAGTTTTTGTACCTTCTTTATCTTTAGAAGATTCGAATAAAGCAGTATATATCTTAAAGTCTACTTGATCTATCAGTTTATCGGTTTTGTATGTATCCTTAATCTTTTTTATAGTAAATGATGAATTACCTTTATATACATACTTTTTAGAAGCATTAACACTTTCAAATATTTTCTTAAAATTCATAGTCTAACCACTCTGGAGTATTTCTATATTTATAGTTTAAAAATCCAGACTTAGCTTGTTGATAATAATACTTATAGTTGTCAATAGTACTTAGTTCAGGTCTACGGTATTCTTCAGCCATTGCAATAGTTGGCTCTGTAAAAGAACCTTTAGGTATATTAGGTATATTAGTAGATAACCAGTCAATATGTTGTTCAGTTTTATGTATTTTACCATATCTATAAGTATATTCTTTACATAATTCTTTACCCAATTTAACTAACCATTTATAATTAGTTTCATTAGATCTTGCCCATTTAGTTGAAGGGTGGTTTTTATGTACAGATTTGTACGGAGCTTCTCCACCAGTTTCCCAATGAGCAGTACATAACATTTGGGCAGTTTCTAGTATCATTTTAACTACATGTTTATCACAATGCCATTTAGCACACTGTTCTTGGTCTTTGTTTAAATAAAAAATATTCATAATAATCCTTTGTTTTAACAAAATATAAAAAAAGACTAGATTTTGTCAACCTAGTCTTTTGTAAATTTTATGTAAATCTGATTTATTTTAGAGGGATATTGGTAATAATAGCTTTTTTAACGTTATTAAGACCTTCAAGATAACCTTCTTTTTTAGCTTTAGCTGTTTGAAGTGCTGAACCTTTTAGTCCGGCTTTCTCATCGAATCCTGATACTTTTTTAATTTCACCATCGATATATAGCAATAAATTTTTAACATTTCCATTCATAATTTTGATCCTTTTCAATAATCATCGTTGTATTCGTTTTCAAGTTCTTCCCAATCTTCTTCAGACCAGTTAGAGAAGTTACTTATAGTATTTATATTAACTTTATTTTTGTTTCTATTGTATTCTTCAGATTGACATCTATGTAATTTTGCTTCATCATTTTTCATATTTATAACCTAAAATTTAATATGGGTCCTTTTCACCAGATAATACTTTGCTTTGTTCTATTTGCGACATATTCTTTCTCCAATATCGTGGTGATTTTGGATCTCTTAATTCATTAGTATCATCTAAGTTTATTTGACCAAAATCTCTAGTGGCTTGTTCACCACAAGAACAATCAACATGTTCTGTGGCATCTTCAATAGACATTTTCTTTTTAAATTCATTATTACATGATTTACATTTAAATTTATAAAATGGCATTACTTTACCTTCTCTACTATTACACAATCTGTAGTTAGTATTAATCCAGCAATTGAGGAAGCATTCTTTAATGCTGACTTAGTAACTTTTACTGGGTCTATAATACCAGATTCCAATAGATCTTCAAATGTATCAGTTTTAGCATTATATCCATTAGCACCAGTAAGACTTTTAACTTTATTTAAAACTACTTGAGGTTCACTACCAGCATTATGTACTATTTGTTTTAGAGGAGCTTCACAAGCATTTAGGATAACTTTAAACCCTACTTTTTCATCATCATTAGTGAACCTAATAGAATCAATATCTATATCCTGAGCAGCTCTAATTAGTGCTAAACCTCCACCAGGTACAATACCTTCAGATACTGCTGCTCTTGTTGCAGCTAAAGCATCATCGACTCTATCTTTTTTCTCTTGACGTTCCGCTTCAGTTTGGCCACCAACATAAATTACACCGATTCCACCAGTTAATTTAGCAAGTCTATCTTTTAGTCTTTCAGTTTCAAACCTTGATTCAGATTCTGTTATTAATACTTTAACCTGTTCAGCACGTTTAAGAATTGCCTCATCAGTTCCGCCACCTTCCATAATTATGGTTTTTTCAGCAGTAATATTAATAGATTTAGCAGAACCTAATACTTCACTAGATACGTCAGTTAGAGATGCGCCATTTGTTTGAGATAGGACTAGACCACCAGTTTGAATTGCAATATCACTTAATATAGGACTTATAGCTTCACCAAAACCTGGAGCTTTAATTGCAGATATGTTAATTCCACCACGTACTTTATTCATTATAATAGTCGATAACGCTTCATCTGAAAAATCTTGAGCAATAATAAGTAGAGGTTTATTTGTACCAGATGCTAATGAAATAGGTTTAACTAATTCATGTGCAGTCTCTACTCAACCATCATATAGTAAAATACTAGCATTAGAATAATCTACACAACCTTTTTCCTCATTATTAATAAAATAAGGCGAAGCAAATCCTCTATCGTATTGCATACCTTCTATAATATCTAAGAATGTATCTGCTGATGCAGATTCTTTAATTGTAAGTATACCATCATCACCAACTTTTTCCATAGCATCAGCAATTAGTTTACCTAAATCAATATCATTATTTGCTGATATAGAAGCAATCTTAGCAATGTCATCTTTACCATTAATTGCAAGTTTAGAATCGTTTAGTCTGTTGATAATCTTATCAACAGCTTTATCGATACCACGTTTTACATCAATAGAACTAGATCCTGCAGTTATGTTCTTTAAACCTTGTTTAGCAATATAATATGCCAATACAGTTGCTGTAGTAGTACCATCACCAGCAATGTCTGCAGTTTTTGATGCTACATCTTTTGCCATCTGTGCACCCATATTTTCAAACGGATTTTCTAAAAATATAGACTTTGCAACTGATACACCATCTTTAGTAACAATAGGAACTGGAGTATTAGATTGTATTAAAACAGTCTTTCCTTTTGGTCCTAATGTTACTTGGACAGCATTTGCTAATTTTTCAATTCCTGATAATAATGCTTCATGTGCTGAAGCTTCAAACATTAATTCTTTTGGCATTTATTCCTCTTAGTTTACCATTTCCACTTTTTATCTTTTACTAGTTTAATCATAGATTCACCAGCTTTTTCGTGTGATTCTAGAGCTCTTTCACTTATATTATCCATAGCACCTTTCGTATGGGCATCTATGTATCTAAACTCTAAATTTTTAATCTCTTGTGCTAAGATCTTATATCTATTTACTTGATCTTGTAATGCTTGTTTTCTAGCTAAACCACCATCAGTAGGTGACATAAAATCAGCAATTTGACCTTTAAGACTTTGGTTTTTATTTTTATTAAATTCTTTTTCTATATCAACGGCTTTATCTACACCAGTACCGACACATGTAAAAACAACTTTTTCTTTTTTTAACCAACCACGTCTTACAGCTTCAGTATATGCTTGGTCTATAGGCATATTAGCAATTCCAACCCCACCATCAAACCATATAGACTTTCTTTTAGTATCTACTAATTGACCAAAGTAATATGGTGCAGCGAATGATGCTTTAACAGCCCAACACATCTCTAAATCCGCATATTTTTCAGACCATGATCTAAAATAGTGATTTGTATCTGTTACACGGTCTACTGAAGTAATCATTAAGTCTGTAACTACGTCACTCAGTAATCTTTTTTTATCAAGTAGTTTAGTCCATACTTTATTAAAGTTTTTTCTATCATATTTTGGTTTAAATATTCCACCTAAGTTCCACCAAGTAGGTTTGAATATTTCACCCAAACCTTCCTTAAATATAGGATAGAATTCATTAGCACTTATACCAGTAGATAATACTGATGCATTAATTGCACCAACCGAAGTGCCGCATATAAGATCAAACATATCTGAGATCTTTTTTCCTTGTTCTTGCTCTAATCTAGCTAAGAACTTTAGTTGCAATAAACCTCTTGCACCACCACCTTGTAAAACTAACACACGTTTCATTAGTTACCCTTCAATACCATTTGGTATCTTTTCCAAGCTTTCATCTTATCTGAAAACTTTCTTAATCTATGCAATTTTATTTTTAAAGGAATATACGGATCTCTTAGATCTATTGTCCAACTATTTGTATTAATAAGTTCTTGCTGACTTTCGAGTGATACCATAAATATTCCTTTTTAATATTTATAGATTATAAAGAATTCTGTTCTACACGTTGGTTAGATTCTAATTCTTTTAGTAACTCAATCTGTTCTTTAGTTTTTTCTTCTTGTTCTTCTGTATCGTTTATTAACTTTAGTGCGAAACCTGCAACCAATCCTAAGATTAATGTATTTGCAATTACTAACATCTCTATTAATATAAATGATGACACGTATGTCATTAATAATATATTAATTAATGTTATTGATGATATTAATAAACCTACAGCACTGGCAAACATTAAGATTCCAATTATAATTTTAACTACTTTCATTCTAATCCCAATTCTTCTTTTATTTTTTGTACAGTTTCTTGCATAATGGTTTGATCTATGCCATCATACATCATTTCTTTATCGGATAGTTCAATATATTCAATAACTTTTCTATCGCATACTTCACAATGTAAGTCAGTCTCAGGAAGATCTTTAGCATCTTCCCAACCGAAAAAGTTACCACATTGACAACTAACATGAAACATATAGTCATAAATATCTATACATCCATTATCACTATGATCTGATTCTGTATTATCAATACTAGCTTGTAATAAATTTATAATATACTCATGTAATTCATCTTTAGACATTTTATATAGTCTTCTACCATCAGCTGTATAGTCTGTTAGACGTTCTGATGATAGAACCATAGAAGGAGAATACGGAACTTCCGTCTCTCCCATTTCTAGTCCAAGATTAACACCTTCAGAGAACCCATATAGTACATCTTTATTTTTAGCAACTATAGGAACCCAATATTTATTACCATATTTATCTGTTGGTGGAACATATATGTAATAGTCTGTCTGCTTTTCTACTGGCAATTTATTATCCTTTTAAGTAATGATACTTATTTACAATAAATTCTACTTCTTCTTCTGATAACATATCTAAATATTGAGTTGCTTCATTATTACCAACTTCATATTCTAACTTAATACACTTTAATGTAAACTCGTCAGTATTCTTACCTTTAATAAATTTAAAGTATTGTTTACGTTTAGGTATAAAACCTTGCATAAATCTCTGATGAGCGTCTTTAGGTATATTATAATGGTTTATTTGTTCTACTAGTGGTAAGAATAGATCTGATGAAGCAACAAACTTATTTATCATAAATGGTGAATAAGATTTAAGTTCTTCATCAGATAAGATTCTTTTATCTACACTAATATTATTAAGATGGTCAAATAACTTCATTTTCATAAAAATAAATATAGTAACTAAAAAATTACTTAATTCCTATTTGGTTAATAATTGTAAAAACAATCGGTTTGTTGTCAGATAACTTGCTTAAAAGGTTATCCAGTGCCGGACGGCATGTATCAATCGTGTAATTATCTGGGTCACGGTTTTTACCGATAAGGATACAACCCGATGTATCTCCATGATCATTACCACCATGCATACGAATATGAGTAAACCCAGGGACATCGTCAATTGCCAAGCATTCTTTATACTTACTAGAAACGTATTTTCTTCCATAATACATACCCTCTTCAATAGCAGTCTCATGTTTTAATTTAATTCTATCCGGTCTCAATGTATCTTCACAAGTGTAACCCATGAATTCTCCATTGAGATAACATTGACCTAAAGTAGTTCTAGGACCTATTGTCTGTCTAAATACTACTATATTATTTATTGAGTTTTTCATTTTTGTAATCCTTAAATGATTTTGGAGTTATTGGGGCTTCAATACCCAAGTCTGTATATCTTTTTAAAAGTTTCTTGCCTTGTTCAACCCAATGCTTATCAGGTTCACCACCTGAAGCATGAACTATAAGAGTATCTATAACAGCTAACTTATATTTAGTTTCTAATAATGTTTGCAAACAGTAACTATTATCATATTGGTGCCAACCAGTTATTGTCTCATCAAACTTTTGTTTCTTTAGTAGTGAACCTCGTATTGATAATATACAACCATCTAATACAACCATATGTGAATTATATACACTAGGGTTATCAGACATCTCATATCCGGTACCATCTGGATTACCTTGAATTATCTTACCACAACTAAATTTTGATCTTTCAAAATTCCACCAACCACCACCAATATATGCTTGTGTTCCATAAACACCAGCTACTCCCAAATCCTTATTTTGTTGAAAAGCTCGTAAAAGTTTACATTCAAATAGAGGATCTATAATTCTGACATCTTCATGTACAAATACAACAATATCATCGTGTTTAAGGCGGTTTAGGAGCTTCTCACGACCTTTATTATATTTTTTAGTCATAGAATCTAGTATTGGAGAATCTTCAACTACAACTGAATTATTCGACTTTATATAGGGTTTTATATAACTATCAAATATTTTTTGATCGTGTTTTGCTACTACATAATAAACTTTACTCATTAATTACCAAAGAGGCTTGATACTACACCCTCTTTTCCTTTCAATTCGGCTAACTCAGCTTTAGCTATTTTAGCTGTTTTAGTATCTGTCGTATATGTCTTCTCTTGTTTCATATAATCGACTACAAATACATTGAATGCGCTTATAAATTCTTTAAACTGTTGACCACTAGTTATACATGATTGTATGTAATGAGATGGTAAATGTCCTAGTCCTAACTCATCATTATCTAATTTTGGTGGTGGTTTATTTTTAAATCCAACACCAATCTTGACATTGCCGAGGTTATCAGTACCTATTAATAGGTGAATACCAGATTCTTTACTGTAGTAACTATATCTACTGAATTTTTCAAGGTCAGTTCTACTTATTAAGAAGTGTATTTGCTTTAGTACCTTTTTCGATTGAGGTGTCATTCAAATCTCCTCATATAGGCATCGTCGTTAAGTACCTCAATATGATTATCCGGATACATTACAATCCATTGATTCTTTTTAGCAATAACTTCTTGTCCAATTAACTCTATATTTAAATAGTGTTTACATTGAAATGCTTGAACATTGATATGTTTCTGTTTAGAAGTTATAACATTAAAATCACGTTGGGTTTTAATCTCTTTACCACTAAGATTTACTAAACCATGTTTGGAAGCTTCCTCATATAGTGTATTCATCTGTTTCGGATAGAGTATACCTTCTACTTCATATTCTATTTTATCATTAACATATATACGTGTAATAGGTGGTTTTAAACCTTCAGTATCAATAAACTCTTTTGTATTCTCTTCAGACATTGCAATAATAGTCCAATGATCTTTATTATATTTTTTTATCTCTTTCATATACTCATTACAAGCAAAACATGAATCAAGATCTAAAATAGCATAAATACCATTCTTACCTTTTAAGTCTTTAAAGTTACTATAAACTAAAGTTTCCACAAATATATTCTCTTTCAAATGATTCTTTAAAGTTTTGTATTTCTATCTTTTGATATGGTAATAACTTAATTTTAATTAAACCATCATCAAGACTGAAATGGTGACAAGTATCTTCGATTTGATTTATTAAGTTTGTAAACATTTATACTCCAGATTTTAAAATAGCTGTAGCATGTTCCATAATCTCATCACCTTCAAGTAATGATAACTTCTGGTATTCCATTTGAGCATTTAAGTCATTTAGCGGAATATCTAATGAGACACTTCTTAATGTAATTACATAATAGTCTTTTTTAGTATTTGCTTTTTTAATTAACTGAGCACTAAGAATATAGTTATATGCTTTAAACTTTGGTATAATATCTACTTCAACTAGTTTCCACCAATCTTCTTTATGATCTACAGCTTTAAAAAGCATTTGTGGTACTATAACCGCAGTTCCATCAGCACTTAACTGTACAGGACTATCAATACGTTCAATATGTAATTGAGTATTATCTTCCAAATACTCAATTACTTGTTTTGTTATATCCATTAGATAACTCCAATTATTTCCAACAGACATGCTGCTAATGTAATCTCAGGATCAATTGCTGTAGCGTGACGATGTTGATAGTCCGCTAAGATTAAAATCATTTGAGCTTGTTTACCTTTATCATCAACCATAGGAACTAAGTGTTTATAGAATGCTGGATATAACTCGGCAAAGTCATACTTAGCTTCTATAATAGTTTTACGTGCTTCTGTAAACTTCTTATTAATTATTAGATCATACAATGCTGTGTTAACCTTAGATAATGTTATTGCATTATTATCTATAACACCATACATTGTGCCGGCTTTTTGAATAGTTGCTATCATCTTACGCATATTTGGATATGCTGAATCAACTAATTCTTTTAATACATCTGTATCTGCTTCTAATTTTTCAACTTTACAAACTTGTTCTAAATGTTTACACATTTTAGGTTTAAGTTCTGCAACATCCTTAGGTGAATTCATATTAAAGTCAAATTCCATAATTCGACCTTCACGTAACGGTTCTATAATCTTACTTATATAATTACATGTTAAAATAAATCTACAATGAGAATGGAACTCTTCAATAAAAGCTCTTAGACCTGCTTGTAACTGAGGAGATGCACCATCTGCTTCATCCATTATCACAACTTTAGGGGCCTGATTAAATGATTTAGTAGATGCAAACTGTTGTATAGTTGATCTTAATGTATCAATACCCGATTCACTTGAAATATTAATATAAATTGAATCCGCACCAATATCATTACATATTGCTTTTGCTATTGTTGTCTTACCTGAACCTGGAGTAGATGAATAAAGTAGGAGATTTGGAATCTCCCCACCTTTAATTATCTTACTAAAGAAAGTCTTAAATCTTTTAGGTAGAACTACATGTTTCACCGATTTCGGTCTATATTTTTCTACAAATAGAAAATTATTACTTTTCTTTTTAGCCATTCCAGTACGCTTTTCTTCCTTTAGTCTGTTTCTTTGTAAAGTTACCTTGTGTTTTTGTCATTTGCTTCATCATGGTACGACGTTGCTCACGATTAGTTGGCATTTGAGAACGATTCTCATAAGCTTGCTCTGTAGAGAAATTCATATCAGGCATAATACATGAACATGGAATAGGCTCACCTGAACCAGCTTTCTTACCAGTATAACCTCTACCATAACATTTATTACAAGACTTTTTAGGATCTTTAACATCAACGTCAAATTTCTTCATAGTCTTCTTAATTTGTTCAAAGATAGGAAGAGCTTTAAACTCCTCAGAATTAATCATCTCGTCTAATTGCTGTTTAGCCACTTCAGTAGCTTGTTGTAAGTGTTCATTACCACTTTGACTTAAGTCAATATATTGTTCTTCTTGCATATTAGTCCTCTGTGTCTGCTAAGTAAAGTTTAACTGAAATATCATCAGTTCGTTCCATTTCAAATTCAATTGTACCCGACTCTTTTAATGATACTGTATAATCAGCATTAGGGATTTTATTAAAAGATTCTTTTTGAAGTATAATAGTGAACTCTTCATCAGTATGTGACTCAACATCAATTGTCTCATCAAATGTATTTGGGAATTTAGAGTTTGCTAGTTTATAATTAAGTGTACCATCACCATTAACTGTAAATTTAATAAACTCTGCATTAATTTTATCAGCTCCACATAGTTTCTTAATCTTTGCTACAAAGTCTGAACTCATTGCAAATGATGTATCTGGGTCTGAAAAGTTTACTTTACTAAATTTAATTTTAAGTTGACTAGCTTCAGTTAATCTATAATTAATAGTAGATGAACCTTCACTTACAGTTAAATCATATTCATCTGTTTCTAATTTAGCGTCTTCAAATACGTCATATAGTGAGTAGAACTCCGAAAAGTTATACATACTACAATCATCTTCTGCAAAATTAAAATAGTCAATTGGTGCTTCTACAAAGTATGCAATAGATCCTTCTGTATCTTTATTACATGCTTTTACTTTGGTTTCATCATCACTTTTGTTAAATGAAACCGATTGGTTAATAGTGGTTAATCTGCTAACGATATCCAAGATTGCTCCTGCATATTTTACTTCAGTTTTTTCACTCATTTTTTATATACTCCTAGTATAGTTTATTAAATTTAATATTAGTAATTATTATTTTGTCTTTTGATATTTTCTTTATTTTTTGAAATATACAAATCAAAGAAACGTTGCTTGTTTATTCCAAGTGCTTTTCCCATTAATACGAAAGCATATAAAATATGTTGAGCTTTAGTTTTTAACTGTTCCATATCTACTTCTACATCATTTGGATATGTCTTCCAATGTTTATATGGTAATAGGTCAATAAATTCACCTGCCATTATTGAAATATAACTCCATTGTAACTCAACTAATTCAGGAGATAATTTATCAATATCTGGAGTTTGAGTAAACAGGTCATCTAATGTATATGGGAACTCTGTAATCTTTGAGAAGATAAAAAAGTTCATTAAGAAATGATACATATCAATATATTCAAATTGAGTTTCTAGTAATTCATTTTCAGAACCTTGTTCCCAATCACGCTCTTGTAACTCAGCATATTCAGTTGTTACACAACCCCAGTAGTATATTGTTTCTTTTGCGAACGTAAATAAACTCATATGTGGAGTATCTGGTGCTAGGTTCTTTCTTTTTTCTGCAACGAACTTTTGTAAGTCATACTGCATCTTCATCATGTAGTTAAGAGCATCATCTCTATATTCATTTTTCTCTAGTAAATCTGCACATAGATTTTCTGGATTTATTTTACTCATTATCTTCCTTTTCTAATTTGTTCAATATTAACATTACCTATTAATAATTTTTCAATACCTTTTTCACTACTTTTATGTAATCTATTATAATAAACATTCTTTATACCAGATGCTATAATTAAATGAGCACATCTTACACAAGGAGGTAAACTTACATAAATATCAGCACCTTCAGTACTAATACCTTGTTTAGCAGCAAATGCTATTGCATTTAACTCAGCATGTAATTCATTATCTAAACTCCACTGTCTATGGAATTCCTTTAGCTCATCTTTAGGTATGTCTTTAAGTTTATCACAACAGTGTATTTCACCCGATAAAACTCCATTCCATCCCATTGATATAATTCTATTATCTTTTACAATTAAAGCGGCAACTTTATGTTTTATACAAGTTGAATTCTTTTCTATTGTGTCTAATATTTCTGCGAACGTATTATCTAGTGTTTTCATGAAATGAAATATAAAAATAAAACTAGCTCATATAGGAACTAGTTTTAAAATTTAAGTTATACTGCAACAGTCGCTTTGATTGTTTTTAGTGGATTATAGTTAGTGAGAGAGAAGTCACCAAACTCAACATTATCAATTGTAATATCATTACGTTCAATAGTTAATTGTGCTTTATCATCGGGAATATCTCTTTTTAGATACTCTTCAACTTGATCTTCATGATTACTATAAATGTGTGTGTCACCTAATGTTATTTTAAGTGTTCTTGGAATTAATCCTACTTCTTTAGCTACTAAATGTGTTAGTGCTGCATATGATGCAATATCAAATGGCACACCTAAGAACATATCTGCACTTCTTTGATACATCTGACAATCTAAATGACCAGTTGTTGATACATAAAATTGATATAAGATATGACATGGTGGTAAGTTCTGTTCATTAGCATGCGAAGGATTCCAAGCAGTAACTACATGACGTCGTGACATTGGATTTTCTTTAAGTGCAGTTATAACATCCTTTAGTTGGTCAATAAATTTTAGATTACCATCAGTATCTCTATTTTCCCAATTACGCCATTGATAACCATAAATTTTACCAACTTCATTATTTTCATCAGCCCATTCATCCCAAATACGAATACCATTTTCTTTAAGATAGTTAATATTTGTTTCACCTTTTAGAAACCATAACATCTCATATAGTACACCTTTAAAGTAAACATTCTTACCATTTAGAATTGGGAAGCTGTCCTGTAAATCGAATTCAAGATTGGTACCAAACAATGCTCTTGTCCCCACACCAGTTCTGTCATTTCTACACATACCCTCATTAAATACTTTCTTAATAGCATCATAATATACCTTTTCATTTTTATTCATTCATAAACCTTTCAATATCAATAAAACCTATGGTTTTAAATATAAAAAAGATTGCCTCGTTAAAAGCAATCTTTTTTATTTTCTTAATTATAATTTAATTTATTAATGATTATGTTCTATTCCCGGATGATCTTTATATGATTCCTGTGCTTTAAACATATTTTCAATATCATTAATAATCTTGTTCCTAACAATATCTTTCTGATCAAAGAATAGTTGACCAATATCATTAATAGGATTCTTATCTAACTTATTAATAAGATATCTTAAACCGTTATTATGTCCAATATCTGTTTGTTCAATATCTCCATCAATAACCATTTTAGAATTCATACCAATACGAGTCATAATCATTCTAAGTTGTTCTTTAGTTGCATTCTGCATCTCATCAGCAATAATAAAAGAGTTATGGAATGTTCTACCTCTCATAAATGCAAATGGTACCATTTCAACTTTATCACTCCATTCTACAGAGGTTTTGGATTGATCGGATGGTATAGAAGATTTCTTCGGAGGTCTTCCTGGTTTTCTTTTACCACCACCTCTTTCAGCAGATGATTTCTTTTGTTCTTTTGGATAAACCAAATCTAAGATATCAAAAATAGGTCTTAAGAATGGATCCATTTTATTATCAATATCTCCTGGCAGAAAACCTAAGTTCTCACCAGCTGATACTGCAGGACGAGTAACAACAATTTTATCAACTTCACCGTTAATTAAAGCTTTAACAGCAAGACAAGTAGTAACAAATGTTTTACCTGTACCTGCTGGACCATGACAAACTGTGATTTGGTTATTTGCTATTGCATGTACCAAACCAACTTGTTTCTTAGTCTTAGGATATA
>JAAHTH010001151.1_pt1 | contig 24074 bp, 21 predicted proteins | sample 6116091 | NCBI WGS metagenome assembly JAAHTH01 (sample SAMN13939990, study PRJNA603662) | sponge metagenome | isolation source: marine sponge | host: Mycale hentscheli | place: New Zealand | collected 2006
CGTTCGCTGCGCGAAGGCGTTGGTGCGTCGTCAATGTCATGATCCCAATCTTCTAGCCCAGCGCCGAACCCACCATTTGACTCGTTGCGAGGTTGTCGTCTTGCCGGTGCTTCTGCCTTCGGCTGAGCCTTCCGCTCAGCAGCCACTTGCTGGCGATCCCCATCACGTGGCCCGCGTCGAGGACGTCTTCCACGCTGAGGTTTTTCTGTCCGACTTTCCTCTCGCTCTTTTCCTTCGAGACGTTCGGATTTAGCTTCCGCTCGAGAATCCGCCCCGCTCTCATTAGAAACCTTTTCCCGGCGTCCGCGGCGGCGTGAATTAGAACTTTTCCCCTCCGGCTTATCCCCGGAACGCACAGGCTTGCGTCGACGCCGACCATGAGCCGCATCGTCTTCCTCGGTCCTTGGTCGCGGATCAAGCTCTTCAATCTCGAACTCAAAAACCTCATCACCTTCACTCACGTCAACATCGCTGTAGCCCTCTTCGTAAACCACTTCTATATCTTCGGCCGGCTTATCCGCAGACGTTGAAGATCCTCCATCAGCACTCGCCTCTTCAACTTCGGAGATGAACGATTTCCGAGGCCGAGGATTCCAGCCAATTAGATCATCTTCCGAGTTGTTTGCTTCAGTATCATTTGCTTCAGTATCATTTGCTTCAATAGCCTTGGGCTCAGCATCTTTACCAGGCGTGAACATCGACGAAAGCACACTCGATTTTTCAGGAGACGGAATCGGTTCCAGCCCGAACATGCTCCCTTCGTCCTCAGACTTTGAGACATCGTCTTTCGAAACTTCTGAGACACTGTCGGAATCTGAGGAAGCCTCCGTCTTCGGCGTCGCCTTTTTTGACGAGGAAATACCCAGCATGTTGGCGAGAAAATCCCAATGCCCAGCTTTCTTACCCTCGGTATCCAAAGCAACGGCCTCTTGGGGTTCGTCGCTGGATTCTTGTACCGGCTCAGCAGTTGCCTCGACCGGCTCTTGACTAACCCCCTCGTCCTCTACTTCATTGTCGAACTCGTCATCCTCAATCGGTTCTACCTTTTTCGATGCATTCCCACCAAAGTAATCGTAAAGCTCATCTGTCACGATAATTCTCCGTTGACATAGTCAACCACAAGGCTAACCCAGCGAAAACGAATTCCGGAGGTCAGCAGTATATTTGCAGGGCCTGCACTAACAGACCCAAAATTTATTTGTTGAGCTCCTAATATATCGCAAAATGCTTGATTTTAGGAACCCCTTCGCCCCAAGCTGGAGCAGAATAGCGCGAATGTCACCCCAAATCTGCCGCCAAAATGACAAAACAATTCTAGGCAGGCTGGGCAATCCAAGAGAATCACCCCAAAAACTAGTTGGAATACGAAAAAAGCTCGGGGCAACCCCGAGCTTTATCATTTCGCACCAATCGCTCACCATTAATTAATATCTCTTCGGATCATCAAGGAACCATTGTCTGCCACCGAGAACAGCGGTCGATGATAAGAGTTGTAATGGCACATTCCACGCGGTCGGAACGACATCCCAACGAATATGTTAAACGCGTCGTTCGGATTGCCACCCACGTTAAGACTCCCCGTCGGCATCCCTTCTTCACCCAAGTAATATGTAAAACCTGCCTGCATTGCCACGCGTTCAGCCACAGGAATGTCAAAATCAAGACCTAAGACCGTTTGGGAATCTCCCGACCAACCGATGTAGCCACCACCCGTTCCGCCGGAGGGAGCATCGTATTTATAGTAAAAACGATAGTGATCGATTGGTTGCTGAATCAGGCCGGTAAACGCAACATTGTCGTGTACTCCGGAAGTATCAGCATCCTGAACTCCCTTTGCAAACCGAAAGCCAAGTGTCGTTCCATTAGGATAAACCCAACCAAGGTCACCTCGCAATTGGACTACATCGTCGGTCGTAAACCACTCTTCATGGAGAACATCGACGACCATTCCCAATTGCATTCCGTAGTCGACCCGGCGGTAAAATCCACCTGTGATAAAAGTCTGATTTCGCTCCTCTGACGTGAAACTATTCCCGTTAAAGTTTGATTGAACCGAACGAACACCAAACTGGCCAGAAAACAGACCGCATGAGAGCCTACAAAGCGGCAATCCTGCATTGAAACCGGCATAAAGGCCGTAACTACTGTCATCAAACAACCGATTTTCAAAAAGTGTATCTGGAATTCGGTACATGGGGGATCTGAATGAGGTCGCTCCCGAGAAGTATTCGGCATTTCTAAGCAACTCGCCCAAACCAGTGATCCAACAAGAACCCGGAGGGCACCCATCACTTCCACAGCAACTGTCACAACCATCAAAGTACCCGCCTACTTCGCCACAACTCTCGCAACCACCCTCGATGAATTCACCTTCAATGATTTCACCATCGTAATAGCCATCATCAAGAATTTCAGTCGAGACAACTGGAGAGCCACCGTCTACAACTGCTGATTCCATTTTCTGGGCTGTCCGTATCCCACTTGACCGGTATCGAGAGAGACTTTGGCTTCCACTCGTCTGCATCAGGTCGGTTCGCTGTGGCCTTCGCTGGTCAGTGTAAACAGCACGCTGAGCCTGGCGAACGGGTCTTGTCGATGACGCATTGGACCGAGATTGAGTCGAAGCTCGACTCATTTTGGGCGCGTTGAGATCGACTGAAACTTCAATGTCACTTTGCATTGCGACCGATCGAACCGCAGGTTTCGGTTTACTCTGAGCCCTCGCTCGAGCTTCCTGCATCGCCGCGACGCGGCGGTTGTACTCCGCCTGCTGCGCGTTGGTCGTGCTGGTGATAATTAATACGGTTGCCAGCGATCCTAAAAAGACCGCCTTCATATTGAAAGTGAAAGGCAAAAACATTTCGATCATCCTGTCGTGATTGCTAGGGGCCACGTTGCAGCTACTCGCGCATAAGGCCATTGGTAAGCAAGATCGGAATCGTCATACTCCTTTCTTTCGTTAAACTTCAAATAATCCTGAATTACCCGCCAAACCACCCATTTTGACAATAATTACTTGGGCAAACGCCAGCGCAAAACGATAAAACGCTTCACCCACCTGGTCCCCGCAGAGTTCGTTTGGGGTAATTATTTTTGCGGCTACGACCCTTACCGCCCTTCTTTCCTTTTTTCAATTCGACTTGTGGGCGGCTGGAATCGTATTGCGGATTAGGAATCGCGAATTGTGCTTGCACCTCTTTCAGGTAACCCTCCAAACGTTCCTCGAGCGCTTTCGCTTGCTCCGGCCGCTGATTTACCAAATCGTTCTGTTCTGAAATATCCGCATTGATATTGAATAATGCCAATCGCCCTGTTTCATAAAACTTCATCAATTTGAACTGTCCCAAAAACAACGCTGAATGCGGGCCGTCACCACTTTGATAGTGAGGAAAATGGAACACCAGTTCCTCCCGCGGCCGTTCAACGACCCCCTTTCCATCGTCCAGTAAACTGTCGATACATCCGCCTTCAATTCCAGACGGCAGGCGCGATGGATCGAGTCCTGCCCAACCACAAAACGTCGGATAAAAGTCATACCCCACAACCCGTTCATGACACCAGGAATTGGCTGGCACTTTAGGCCCACGAATAATCAAAGGACTTCGAATGCCCCCCTCCCAAACGCTACCTTTCCCGCCTGACAAACCACCGCGACGCTTGCCACCAGCACCCCCGCTTCCATTGTCCGACATATAAATCACATATGTATTGTCTGCCAGACCGAGCCGATCGACCGCATCCACCACCATGCCGACGCCCGAATCAAGATCCTCTGCGATCGCTGCAAATCCAATTCGTTTATCAGCCGCAGCACCTCCCATCCGCTTCGCATACTTTGCGAGTGATGACTTCATCGCGTTACCAGGAGAGTGCAACGCATGCCAGGACATCTGGATGAAAAAGGGTTTATTTTCCCGCTTGCTCTTTTCCATGAATCCTGCGGCCCGCTTTGCCATTCCAAAAATGTCGACAGGATTCGGATCTGCATAGCGTTGTGCATATTCATTTCCAATATCACCATCTCCATCGTCATATCCATGTTTTGAAGGGCCACCTCCATTGATGTGCCACTTACCGTAATGTGCCGTTGCATAACCTGCTGACTGCAACCTTTCTCCAATCGTTACGCTATTGGCGTTAATTTGTTTAACCAAACGAGGCGCCAGCATTTTGAAATTACCACTGGCAGTGACATTCGGAGCCGCTTTCGTCCAGTGCATCGCTGCGGGACTTCTTCCTGTCTGAAGACTAATTCGAGTTGGTGAGCAAACCGAAGCAGGAGCGTAAGCCGCTGAAAATCGCATCCCTTGAAGTGCCAGTCGCTCAAGATTGGGGGTATCGACCACCGAACTTTTGGACCAGGGAATATTTGGGTGCATGGCCACAGAGAGCCCATTCCAAGCTTGATCGTCGGACATCATAAAAATAATGTTGGGCCGTTCATCAGCACTCGCAACCGAAGAAACTAAGAATAGCAAAATGAGTAAACCATTTCTCATTGGACGACACCTACCCCTCTGACATGACTAGTTGAAAACAAAAGCTACATTTACAACAGCCAGTTTGCATAACCATCATGGCCCTAGCCGGCAGCCTTATTCTAGACACGCGATAACCTATGGTCTGAAGACAACCTTTCCGCCTTTTATTTGATGGTTCTTGGATTACTTACCCAGGCGACCATCACAATTCCCGGGAGCCGATTCGTTGCCAATGCCCGAATTTCGAACCACAGGGCTTCCGCTCATTCACTAATAACTCGTCGACTCAAAACATCGTGAAATTGGAAAGTAAAGAACTCATCCGCGACTGGTGATTGCCCGACCAATTCGAGTAAAATTGATTTTGGCCCGCCCTGCCCTCGTGGCAATTCATCTAACAACATCCAGTGAATGCTTCCTGCTGATCCATCAAACCAGATTTCAATTTCCTTTGGCCCCGGAATTTCCTTCGACTTCTTTACGCCAGTCAACTGAGACAACGCTTCACCATTACGCCCGGTCTTGGAACCGGGAATCAGCTCGATTCGATAGCCCGCTTTGAGCTGCGCTAAATGTTCTTGAATATTCAGCATGGGCAAGTCATGCTGTTGGCCTGGCAAGCTGGTTCGAAATCTAGCCAAATCAGGACTGACATGAACAGGACTACCGTCTCGAAAAGACCAGCTTTGTTTGCCATCACACCCTGAATATCGACCAATCCCTGAAATAGGAGAATGGAGCAAAACGAACTTGTCTAAACCTCGCACAACCAGCGTTGCGTCATCGACCGTCTCTTGTCTGCGTTGTCCTTCCACAGGCGTAGCGCTCTTTAATTCGCCAGGAGTGAACTCCTCAACAACGTGCACACGATAAGTTCGATCGACTTCCTCCAGGGATGCGGTGATCATGGTGTCAATCGAAGCCGTTGCCGCCAACAAATCGCCTTTGGGAATCGCCTGATATGCAATTACCGCCAACACTGCTGCCACCGCTAAAATCGATGAGGTAATTTTGACCCAACTCCGCTTACCCGTTGCTGACCGCCTCGCGTTTCGCCGACGCTTCCGCTTAGAACCGCCGCCAATTTCGTCCATGACCCGATCAATTCGTTGCTCAGTTTGATTGCTGTCCCGCTCGCCCAACTCACGGAGCAAGCCATGAACGACCAATTCACCGGCAACCTGATTAAGTTCAGACGGCTCTAAAGCGTCTATTCGTTTGCTGGAATCGCGGGGGATACCATCCACGGCATCGCTCAAAATATTTTCAATTGGCTCATTCATGAGACAGCACCTCACGAAGCAAAAAACCTCTCGATTGTAAGCACTGCACAAGTCGGTGCCGCGCTCGCTGAAGTTGCTTTTTACAAACCTCAATTTTCAGATCGCTGCCAGTTGCGATATCTTGTGCCGATTGCCCCTCAAGATATCGTTGCAAAATCATTTTTTTTCGATCAGCGGGCAGCGAATCAATACACTCCCGCAGCACCGCAGAACGCTGCTCCCAGGTATCACCCGCGTTTGAGTCAATGTTTTCAAATTGTTCAGAAATCGCAACTCGGACGCCATCCGAAAGCAACAAAGGAACCTTTTTCAGCCGCCGGTGCTCGGCCATTACTAAACGCGATGCAATACCACGAAGCCATGGCCCGAACGGTTCACTTAAATCGCAATCATCGAGGCGTCGCCATGCCACGATCATCACTTCCTGAAACAGATCATCAACTGAATTTTCATCGACTAACAGACAACCCAGATACGCACTCAACATCGAAGCGTTTTCCCGAACTAAAATCTCGAAAGCTGTTCGTTCGCTTTTATTCACAATCTGAAATCCGTTCGTTGGCTTGGTCGATGCTTCCCGCTATTAATACTGCCACTTTTAAGCGTTTTGGGGATAGAAATAACTAAAAAAAGTAATTATTTCTTAAACGAATTTTGAATCAAACGAAGCTTCACCCAATATAACGATTAAAAAGATGTTCTCGAAAATGCGTTATACAAAATCAACCCAACAACTGTCCCCAGCGCCTCGGAGCGCAACCGGTAAGCCTTTTATTGGGCCACGATCAATCATCACGGCAACGCTCAACAGATCCAGCTATCAGCGATGACCTCGCAGGTTTGAGAACCAGGCACGAATCCCGAGCAAACCACTCGCTCGGTTGGCGGACGCTCAAATGGACGGGCAATCGCTGTAGAAGTTCAATTGAAACAATTGAAAGAAACACGCATTAAAAAAACCCGCTACTCGATTTCTCGAGAGCGGGTTCAATTACCGTCTAGGTCTGGGATTGGCAAACTAAATTACTTGCCGCTCAACTCCCAGCCCTGAATGTGCTTATTGCCTGCTTCAGCGATCTCGTTCAATGTCTTTTCGACATTCAATCCTGAAGGAGCTTTGAAAACACAAGAATTGTCTGTTGGATTCGTTTCAATTTGAACGACACCATTGACTCCGTTTAAAGCGTTCTTCACGGAACGCGCACAACCACCTCATGTCATGTTCGGGAGCTTCAGAGAAACGGTTTGTAAGTTACCGTCTCCCTTGGGCTTCTTCTTGCCTTTTCCCTTACCTTTACCTTTTTTAGGCTTAGGCATTTTGGCTTTCTGCTCATCAGTCAGAAGTCCCATGATTTCGTCTTTGATTTTTTTCGTTACCTCAGCAGGCTTCTTCAGTGCTTCGAGATACTTGGCCATTTTTTCTTCAGACAATCCCATTGCCTTCTCAACGGCTTCTGTCATCTCTTTCCCTTTGAGACCAGCTTTCGCTGCTTCCTTACGGGCGTCGTTCTTAGCTTTGTTTTCTTCTTTCGAGAGAACAGAAGTAACAGCTTTGCGGGCATCCTTCATTTCGCCGTCGTACTTGGCGAGAACTGCTTCCGCTTTCTTTTTTTGCTCATCAGTCATTTCAACTGATTTGAAAGCTCTCATGATGTATGAATTAGCGGAGCCTGCTGCTCGAGCCTTCTTTTTATCATTTCCTTTTTTAGCGTCATCTTGTGCTACGGCTACTGTTGCAAAACACAACATTAACGCGACGCAAGACATCAGACGTACCTTCAACATGGATCGGGGTCCCTTCGAGAACAACTATTAAGATTCATAAAATCGAGTGCATCATTGAACCCCGACTCCCACAACTTGTCAAACAGAAAAATAGCAATCACCACCAACGTCTGAGTTAAATCTCGCGAAATGATGGAAAACTGCAACAATTCGATACATTCCCAACAATCCACTGCAACCAATTGCCTTTCGCTACCCTCTGCCTTGCCCAAGTCCTTCGAAAGAGGTAGTCCGGTTAGGAAAATCTCGACAGCTAATTTAAGGCAATTTCAAGGTCACCCAGAACCGGATCGAACATTGCGTGGGCCGGGATTAGCATCCCTGGCAGTTGAGCCGATTTCCGTCCTCGCTAACGTTTTCTGTTTAAGCAAACCCAGCTTCCAGGCCCCTCTTCTAAAGGCTTTGAAGATAAGCTCTCGCCCGATTAATTTCTTCGGTTACTTCCGCGGTAGTCTCTAAAATTGGAATGCCGCGTGGGAACGGATGCATAAAAATTTCAACCCAACCTCGGTAGTCAACTTCTTCTAACGCAGCTATTAATGGCTTGAAATTGAGTTGACCGCGTCCGGGCATTTGTAACAATTCCTGTTTTTTGGGCAACTTTTTCATACACCCCATTCCATGCTGCCAAGCATAAAACCCCTCGATCGAATTTCCCAGGTCTCGAATTAGCTTGCTCAACGCATCAGCTTCCTGAGGTAAATGATACGGCGCGAAGGCAATCGCAAGTTTCTTAGAAGGTCTCAACTCCGCGAGATAACGCATTGACTCCGGTGACTCAATCAGACTATTTGCATGATTTTCAATTGCAATGGTCACGCCCGTTGCTTCCGCAATTTCAAGATGCGGTTTCATTTTTTCAATGAATGCAGCCACCGCTGCTTTCAACTCCAAACCTTTTAGACCTCTTGGACCAACCGCTCCCGTTACAATCGTTGAACCGCCAAGTTTTTTTGCCAACCGCATTTCATCGCGGAGCCCCAACGGGCCAAGCTTATACTGCGTAATACAACCAAGCCGGACTCCATACCTTTCCAACAACTCAACAAACTTCTCCTCTCCCATTTTCTCGAGTTGTTCACGCTGATTCCCGTGAACCTTGGGCCACAGATCAATCGCCGAGGCTCCAATCTTTTTCACCTCTGGCATAATTTCTTGAAGATCCGTGTACCCATACATGCAGGAACCCAACATGTACTTAAACTTCGGTTTTGAACTTGAATCTTGAATTACCGGACTGCGCAAAAAGCCGGGGAGCAACCCAGCCAGCGCAGCAACACTCAGGAATCTTCGACGATCTGGGGAACAGCTCATCGTATTTCAAATCCCTCCCGTTGTTGTCGCTTAAGCCACTGATTGGCCTCGGAGTCCTCCACGAATTGTTCGAGCTTTGGATCCCATTTCAATTCCCGCCCCAGTCGCATCGAAATATTACCCACATGGCAAGTGGAAACACTGCGGTGCTGACTTGCAATATCCGAAATAGGCGTCTGACGCGACTCGATACAATCAAAGAAATTCCCCATGTGATTAACAATGGCATCCAACTTGCCTGCCCGCAACGGCCGCTTTAAATTATCGTCACTGTAAATCCCCCAGTCCTCGCGGGGCAACGGGTTTTCCTTTAATTGCTCCACTGGCGCACCGGTAATTTTTCCGCGGTTTACAAAAATTCTACCGCGATCGCCGGTGAACATTATCCCGTTATCCCCCGTGTCTCGAACAGCCATTGTCACTCCATTTTCAAACTCGTAATCGACCTTAAAATCGACCGCAACATTGAAACCGTTTTGGACAGAGGGCATCGCGCCGACTCCGTTTACTTTGATGGGAAACGAACCGATCGCCCATTGGGCAATATCCAAATGGTGAGCCCCCCAGTCCGTCATTTGGCCACCTGAATATTCATACCACCACCGGAATGTGTAATGGGAACGCTCTTCGATAAAAGGGACATCCGGGGTCTGGCCTTGCCATAAATTCCAATTCAAATGTTTGGGTGGAGCCGTCACTTGCAATGACTCGCTCGTTTTATTTTTCCCCAGTACGACACCGACATGCTTCAACTGACCAATCCTTCCGGCTCGAACCATTTCAACCGCTAAGCGAAAACGGTGATCGCTTCTTTGCCATGACCCAACTTGCACCACACGCCCCGTTTCTTTGACAACCTCGCGTAGCAATTTTCCTTCGTCGATCGTCAGTGTGATTGGCTTCTCACAATAAACGTCCTTGCCGGCGCGGCACGCGTCCACCACCATTTTCGTGTGCCAGTGGTCCGGGGTTCCAATGGTGACCACATCGACATCCTTTCGGGCGATTAGCTGTCGATAGTCTTCGCAACTAAAGGGGGTGCTTCCAAAAGAGGCTTTTGCCTGATCACGAACGTTGCGGTCCACATCGCAAACCGCAACAATATCCCCGTAGGCGGAGGCCTGGTTGGCAAGCACACTTCCTTGATACCTTAAGCCAATGCACCCCACTCCCACGCGTTCCAACTTGGACCTGGATTTAACAGGAACCGCTGCATGCTTTTCCCCGAGACAATACCCCGGACTCAAGCAACCACTGACTGCTAATGTTTTTAAGAAGTTTCGCCGGGGAATTACGCTGCCTGACATTTTTATTCGTTAACCAATTGCGCGAGACCGAAAAAGCCTGATCAGACGAAGCTGGAGCAGGCATCACAATTCATTAGCTTAAGGTAACCGTCGCGGCCAAGCAAACCTTGCAGACTAGGACTCATCGACAATCGCCGAAGCACCGTCTCTAACTGCGACTAAGGGCACCCAAGGCCGGCGGAGCCCTCTCGAACACCGAAAAAAAATTGCAGCACACCAGCGTGGATTCTTTGTATTCTCGCTCGAACACTCGCCTCGCCAAACATGAACGAAGCCCTCAATCCGCCTCCTCCTGCAAGATGAGACAGCAGCTTCCCACCGCAAAAAATTAGGCCTCGATCTGTTTCTGATCAGTGAGTTCAGAACTCGTTCGCCATGCGAGTCGATCGGTTGCGACATGGTACTGCGGATCTTCGGAGATGTTAATTTCCACTAAGTCCCCCGCTTTTTCAAGAAGCGTTCGGCACTCCGGACTTAAGTGAGTCAGGTGTAGACGCTTACCAAGACTCTCGTATTTTTCGGCCATCGAATTGATTGCCTCCAACCCGGACTGGTCGTAAACGCGCGAATAGTAAAAATCTAAAACAACGTCATCGGGATCAGTTCCCGGCTCCAACATTTCTTTAAAAGAGGAAACCGAAGCAAAAAACAGAGGACCGTGTAACTGATAAATCTTACTGCCAAATTCGTTGTATTTAATATCGGCACCCATATGGGTCGCGTGTTGCCATGCAAAGACTAAAGCAGAAACAATCACGCCAAGGATAACAGCCGAGGCGAGATCATGCATTAACACGGTGTAACCAGCGACCAACACCATCACCAGCATGTCACTGATCGGCATTCGATTAAACATTTTCAGTGATGCCCATTCGAATGTTCCGATCACCACCATGAACATCACTCCGACCAACGCTGCCATTGGAATTTGCTCAATCAGAGGAGATAGAAAAAGGACAAAAAACAGCAGACAAACGGCAGCCGTAATTCCAGACAGCCGTCCGCGGCCTCCCGAATTGACATTAATCAACGATTGTCCGATCATCGCACACCCGCCCATTCCACCAAATAAACCGCAAACGAGATTGGCGGCTCCCTGACCTACGCATTCACGATTCCCCTGCCCTCGTGTTTCAGTAATTTCGTCTACTAGCGTCAAAGTCATCAACGATTCAATCAAACCGACACCACATAAGACAATCGCAAAGGGCAGAATGATCCCAAGCGTCGTCCAATTTAATGGAACCATTGAGTACTCTAGGAAAAACAATTTCGGTAGTCCGCCGCTAATTCCACTCACCACCTCGGGCTGAGCCACCTCCGCAACGGTTGCGTTTTCGCCCCCCAATGGAATCGCCGGGACCGCTCCTGCGGATGCCGCAACCGACTCGCCTTCAATCGCTGGCGATGAATGAGCTGCGTGCGAAGCCGCAAGCGAGTTTGTTCGCAACATATCCCCGACGGTCGCGACCGTGTTCATTTCAGATGACGAATTTGAATTGACCACAATTGCAATGAACGTGACACTCAAAATAGCGACCAACGATGCTGGAACCGCACGTGTTAGCTTGGGCAGAATCCAGATGATGGCCATCGTCAAACCAACCAGAGCCAGCATTAACCAAAGCTGAGGGCCCTGAACAAACGCTAACTCCCCGTTGCTGATGGTTTGAAAACTACTCAACTGAGCCAATCCGATCACGATTGCCAAACCGTTAACGAACCCCAACATCACCGAATGAGGTACCATCCGAATCAGCTTTCCCAACCGACCGATACCAATCGCAATTTGAAGAAGCCCGCAAAGAATGACCGTTGGGAACAAATATTCGATCCCATGCATTGCCACCAAGGAAACAACAACGACTGCCATCGCTCCGGTAGCACCGGAAATCATTCCGGGCCGGCCTCCACAGACTGCCGATATCAAGCCAATAAAAAATGCCGAATATAAACCAATAAGCGGTGAAACCCCTGCCACAAACGCGAAAGCAATCGCCTCAGGCACCAAAGCCAATGAAACGGTAACACCAGAAAGAAGATCGTTCTTAAGTGAGCCAGACTGGGGACGAAAAAAATTGAGCATGCATGTTCCTGGTTTATAACGAATTCGCCCCAACAAGCACGTTATGGCGAAACTGCCGATCAACTCTAATTGATCCTCAACGCCAGGAGTTGGCGTTGCGGCAGCACTTCAAAAGATCGTAGTTAGGTTCCGCTCCTGGGAACACTATCGAGTCGATGACTATAGTTATCACCGCGTTTGGGTCAACATCGAACTCAGCTAAAACAAAGCTCTCAATCAAGGATTGAGCCAAAAGTTTAGGCAAACCAATGCGCCAAGGGCGCGAGATCTCCGTTAGCGTCTAATCTGGTAAGACCATTTCACACTAAACCGATTTCCCGCCGCTTGCCATATCGACCCGGGGAGCCTCAAAATTATTCCTAAAACAAGTACGAGAAACCTGCCACTATGCGAACAGGGCTGGATCCGATCTCAAAAAATCGTCGCGCTCGTTATAACCCCAAAAAAGGGAAACGAGGTTTCACGCAAGTACGGACTTGATGTTTAACTCTTTCAATACCTTTTCAGTTTAACAAAGAACCCTCAACACACGACGTCCGAGATTTCCATCCCCAGCTGGAAGCTACACGGCAAAGTTCATCGAGTGCTGTCTCATTTCGTTACAACGTTTCGGGCTCGTATCCGCACCTGGGTTGACACGTTTTTAATGCTTCCGTACAGAATTCCATCCGAAAATTTTCTCATCCTGAAACTCCGATGGCCCTTTTAAAGATCCAGGCCTTTGCCTGCTTGATTATCCTGATGTGGCTGGGGGCTCTTCCTCAATCAACTGCGGCGCAAGGACTGTTCTCAGAATTAAAAAATAACGTCCGCAAACAACCCTCTGCTAAAACAAAGAAAAAGCGCGTGGCGGACACTGATCCATTAGTTGAACCGTTGTTCAACAATTTCATAGATCATAATGCTACCGATACTATTGGGCTCGCCTTCATCGGAGCGGTAAGCATGCCGTTGGCTTTACCAATCTCAATTGCCAAGGACAACTACAAAACCCAAGCCTATTTCCCTGGCTATCCATACCAGGACGATTCCAGAGGATACTTGATGCTCGATCGATCTTCTCAACACGAACCAATCACAAGCGAACCTTTTCCATATTCGATTCAATCAAGTATTGACTATACTTATTACTCAAACGAAATCACTAAGATAGGCAACCGATTTTTGGTCGATACAACATCCCGCTTTGGAATCGACGGCGAGTTTAGTTACTGGATAGAGTCACTTCCTGGAAACACCAATGACAATTTTTGGGCTGGAGATACGAATTTACTTTTCAGGTTTGCCCAGACTGAAGCATTTCAGATGCGAACTGGGCTCGGGCTGAACTGGCTTTCCGATAATCTTGGCTCTGAATTTGGCTTTAACTTTACCTACAAAGGCGACTTCTTTCCGATGGACCCATTGGTTATCTCGGCGGAGCTGGACCTGGGTAAAACTGGAAGCTCAAACTTGGCTCACGTTCGCGTTACAACTGGCATGAACTATCGCCACGCTGAAATTTTCGCCGGATACGACCACTTTCGACTCGGCGAAACGGAATTCGATGGATTTGTTAGTGGACTTCGCATATGGTTCTGAACAGTAAGGCCAACTTCATTCTCCACTGACGAAAAGGGACAAGCTCATGAGCGCTCGAAATTTAGCGATTTGCGTCTGTTTTATTTTAGCCGTCTCATTCACGGCTTGCGACAAGGAAAAGGCAACTGAACCGCCAGTTAAGACAGATCTCCCCAATAAAACCGAGTCCGAAAGCATGGTGGACGGTGCGGCCAAGTCCGCAACACCAGAAAAACAACCCGAGGCCCAACCGCAAGAAAACAACTCCCCTCTCGATACCCCCCAAAACTCGCTGGCCCATCAAATGAAATTGTTAGCGGCTGGCGATGTCGAAAAATTGAAAGCTTGTTTTACCGAACGACTTCGCAGCAGTATTACTGCCGAATCCGTTGCCAAAGGAAAAGAGGAACTATCGAGTTATACCCTCGATGACCTTTATGCATCCGAGGAACGCGGCGAGTACAAGGGATCGGAAACTTGCAAAGTAAAAATGAAAAATGGCAGGACATTAACCACCTTTATGCTTGAGGACGGCCACTGGCTCGCAGATACCGTCTGGTTTCAATAACTCTGACGCCACCCTCTTTGGTTTGTTACAAGAATTGCCGATCTCTGAGTGTTGCTGCTGAATTAATTATACAAGGCCATGTCAACGATGGCAGTTCTGTGTCGCTAATTAAGCAGCACCTCAATCGGAGTCAGAGCACCGCCGCGTTAGTTAATTACGGGAAGCCAATAATCACGACTCTTCGGGCGAGTCGTCACTCTCGTCCGAGATGGGATTATGGAGGCTGAAGAGGAGTCCCATGAATCTACACCAGAGAATCAATGCGCCTAACACTCCATAAAAAGCTGCGAAGAACATCAGCGGGACTGTGATCACAGGACTCCCGTCCAACGTCGACAGCCAACCTGCCAATCCCACCATGCCCCCGAGTATCCACAAGTTTCCATGCAAATACCAAATGGGAAAAAAGATTATCTTAAAGCTGATAATCATAACATGATCAAAAAGGTTCAGCTCTTCCTTCAACGCACGTCGAAAAATAAAATCAAACAGAGTAGCCATAAACAGCGCTCCGGCCATCATAATTATCCCAAACTGTTGAGTGCCGTAGGTCAACTTGCCGGGTTCGAGCACCGCTTTACGCGGTCGTTTCGGGTGATAGGCTACTGAGACATCCGCTCCCATTGGATAGCGATTGACCGCTTCGCGCGCTGAATAATCGTGACCGCCAATGACAACAACATCGGAAGAATACGTCTTTCTACCGACACTGTAGGAATACTCAATATCAGCCGAATAAGATACGCCTTCATCAGTTCTATTCGTGATCACTTTCGAGACAACGATCTCTCCATTTGTTATCGGCCATTCAGCGCTGGCCTTGGATCGCAGGTTCTGATAGTGCCCGTATAGAAAAATCAGAAAACCAATTGTGATGATCGCTCCCCAAATCATTAAGAGCGCGTACCGCTCGCTCCGCCCCTGGGCAAGCGATTCAGCAGTTTCTAATTCCGGGTCGTCCATTGCCAAGCCCTCTCGGTTTAGTGCTGTGCACTATAGAAATAGAACGCCTGAGTTTATCCATCCTCTATAGATAAACGCCTCGCCTGATGATCGTCTATTTCTGACTAGAAAGCCAATGCTATTTAAATCTCGAAATCTTTGATTGAGTTGGTCTAATATTGGACTCGACTGGTAGTCGGTGTAACTCTAGGCAATCCGAAAGCCCACCCCCAACCTAATTGACTACAAACGCGATCGGCCACGTAAAGGCGACCGCTCATCTGATAGACTGCGGGGGTATCATTGCAGCTCAATTACCATTTGTAAGATCCATGAGCGATATCTCCTACAAACGACTCCCTAAAAGCTACCGCTTATCCCAATCAACGATGCTGCTCAGTGTTGGGGGACTGTTTTTTGCACGACACTTGCCAGTTCAATTATTCGGACCACCTCTGCAAATCGCGATCTGGGCGATCGTCGCCGGAATAGCTAGTCTCGCCGTGCTAACGTCTTGCTATGTCGTCATTCGGTATCCCTACATCAGCCTTGTTGCCACCTCAGACCAAGATACATTCTCGAAGCAGTTTGAATCGAAACGCCTCCTGCTGGTTGCAAAAATCATTTTACCCACTGGCATATTCTTCTTTTGTTTGGGAACCACGATCGCATTTTTTAGTGGAACGGGCAACTTAACAGTTCAAGTCATTGCACTTCCCTACGCTTACATCCTATTCGTTTTCTCACTATTTCTATGCTTTTGGTACGACCCAATATCACACCCCACGATTGCGACGTTCATCCGGTCAACTCTCGGGATTGGGTTGGTTCTCGCACCCATGCTTCTGCCGGTTTTATTAGTGGGCTCGATTCGCTGCAAGAGTTTACTTGACACACAATCGCAATCGCCCAGAATAGAGACTAATTAAAAATTTCTCATTCGCAGGGGATTCGGACGATCCCTTTTAACAGAGTTCGCTCGACGTAACGTTATGACGCTCCAATCAATTGCCAATCGAAGCATGGCCTTTATTATTGAAAGTGAATGATGAATAGACGCAAACAAATTACTCTCCTACTTTTTGCCGCATTCCTTTTTGCCATTCAACCAACCTACGCTCAAGAAACCAATCGAATTGATGGAGTGCGGCAAATAGAAACCACCATTTCTATCGGCAAGATTACGCAATACCTTCGAGATGGAAAAAAGGTTCTCGAGAAGGTCACCCCTACAGATCCCAAACTAAATACAGTCTTTTACATTTATTTGGATGGCCGCAAAGTCTTCACCTACAAAGTTGGAATCATGGGAACTGAGTTCGCGGCAGAAGACAGCGCTCGCCTGGCACCCAAAAGACCTTTCTCAATAAAGTTGGCAGGAGACAACGAATCGAGAGTTAACAGAATTACTCTGTACACAAATGACTTCGCAAAAACTCTCGACAGCTATTGGTTAAAAAACAATGCTGTAATCCCATGGAGCTCCAAAGAACTTGCAGATTATCGCAAGCAGCGAGACTAGTTGCCTTATTAATTTGCACTGACAACTAAGCCGCTGCTGCCGGCGTGTTACCATTAAACAAAAGTCAATCTAATGGAGGAAAATTCGCTGGTGAACTAAGAATTTTAACCTAGAGTATAGGCCCACTAGCGAAATTGCTTTTCGCGTTCGGCCCAAAAATGTCTCAGGAGAGGTTTAACTTGACCAATCGACAAAAGAATGGAATTGGCTGCTTCATTCTAGCGGCACTGGCCGCTGGAGTCGCAATTAACAATTCATTCGTTACGCCGACAATTCCGGTGGGCGAAGCCTCTGGAGTCGGGATCAGCCGACTGATCGGTAACTTTATACCCGCCATCGCGTTGCTGATCCTGGGTTTGTGGCTTTTCCAAAAGCCCAAAACCTAGACATACCTTCTTACGTTAAATACCCGCAAACGGCTGCCTGAAAAGAAATTGCCGCAATGCTTCTCGTTTTCAGACGCCTACCTTCTTTCAATGTAAACTTAACTGTCAACCGCGCGGCGTTCATGAATTTTGAAACAAACATCTCCTCGCCTGCACTCGGGAATCCAGCGACCACAACCCGGCTGAAAGATAGCCTCCCATTAGCGAGTGTTGTATCCTGCAACGCTTCAATGCTGTTTCCAAATTATCGGATAGTTAGATTTAGGATATCGCACTGGAAGTTGAGCAAGAAATGAATCATGAAATCGCGGTTTCAATTGAACCAGTATCCGACAACAATCAGGCGATGTTGAGAGGTGTCATCGATTATGTAAATAAACAATCAGATTTACAGGTCCATAAGATTGGTGCGATACCATTCTTCCCTCTCGAACGACTAGTCAACTGGAATGGTGCCGGCGTGATCTGTACCACTGAAAAACCTGAATGCCTGGACTTCGTCGCAAAACTCAAAATCCCATGTGTTTCTGTCTCCTTACACCAAAAGCCTCCAGCCTCTATCTCCACGGTCCATTCTGACAATGAAGCAATTGGAAAACTCGCCGCCGATCATTTACTTGAAATTGGTTTACGAAAATTTGCTTTTGTAGGTCATCTAAATTGGTTACATAATCAGGAACGACTTTCCGGCTTTCAGAATGAGCTTCGGAAAAAGGGAGTTGACTGTGAAATAATCAATGTCCAATTTAACAAATCAAAAAAATGGGTATGGCCGTCGGAACTTCAGCAACGGCCTTTAACAGAAGCCTTAAGAAAGCTTCACAAGCCTGTCGGACTTTTTGCCGCGCATGATGAATTCGCTCACGACGTCATCGAAAAATTCAAAAGTCTTGAAATTCGAATCCCCTACGATGCAGCGGTCATCGGAGTTAACAACAATCGATTGATTTGTGAAACGACCACCCCACCTCTTTCCAGTATTGCTCAATCGGCTCATCAGATCGGATATCGCGCTGGAAAACTATTACACGATTTGATTCAGGGCCACAAACCACCCACGCAAATAACCCGTCTTCCGCCAGAAGGCCTGATCGCTAGAAGGTCGAGTGATTATTCAGCAATTACAGACGATCAAGTCGTTTCGGCATTGAACTACATTGTTCTTCGCTGTGGTCACCCCATCACAGTCGTCGATGTTGCAGAACACGTCGGTTTGTCGAGGCGGACACTCGACAAACGCTGCATCTCCAGTCTCGGATACCCGATGGCAGAACAGATTAGAAGGTCTCGTATCAATAAAGCTCGTCAACTACTCGGCTCGACCAATATTCAAATCACTTCCATCGGATTCATGTGTGGCTACGAGAGCCCCTCGGGTTTCGTACGTGCCTTTCGCGAACTTACGGGAATGACGCCGGGCGAGCATCGGCGGCGAATTCGAGGCTGAGCCCAATAGCGCTCGCTTAAAGTGACGGTTTAACCGATTACCCGCCCTTAACTTCCAACTGCGCACAGCTTGATTCCAAAAAATACCCCACAGGTGTGCGCAGTTTTATAAAAATCAACCATTATAGAGGGATTGGGATTCTTTCTTTTTGCAGTTCAATTTAGGTCGGCTCGCTTCGTATCGCTTTTTAAAAGGAGCGTTTTAAGCTTGGTGCAACCTCGATTTGTAATTTCGTGAGCGACGGTCGACCAATCCTTCGTTGTCTATATTTTCAAACCACCGCCATTGAAGGCGTATTTACGGTAATACTTTCAGTTGAAAAGGGTGACACATGACCACTTCCAAACGTCTCGCGTTCACACTCGTCGAGTTGCTTGTTGTAATTGCGATTATTGGCATTTTAATAGGCATGTTACTGCCTGCTGTTCAGCAAGTTCGTGAGGCAGCTCGCCGAGTGACATGTGCTAACAATTTAAAACAGCAGGCTCTGGGGGTTCTTAACTATGAGAGTGCCTTTGCTAAACTCCCGCATGGCTATGGCTTCAACGACACATCGAACGGCGGCAACTGGCGAAAAACCTGGAGCTGGAGTGCTCGAATTCTGCCTTTCATGGAACAGAATAATGTCCACGAAGTGCTTGAGGTTTCCAGCAGAGAGTTCAATCAGGTACTTCCATGGGGCAACTGGTCTAGCTGGGATCCAGTTAAAGTCGCGGCAATGCAAACGAATATCGGGGCGTTCCGATGTCCAAGTGACCCCAGCGAGGAAGACTTAAACATTTCGACGGCCTTCTGCAGCAACAGCGTGCCGAACACACACAAGCCTGGCAAATCAAACTATGCCGCTGTTTACGCCTATAAATACTCAAACTGGTACAATTCGAATTCACGTCCAGCACCCCAAGTGGAAGGTTGCTTTGGTCCACAAAACGGTATCTCACTGGCTTATGTCACCGATGGAACTTCCAACACATTTCTGCTCGGCGAGCGAGACAGCGCCCACGGATCTGCCTATTGGGTTGGCGTTGGAAACGTCAACAGTGAAGCCCCCTGGTCGTCGCCTAAAGCCGTTGGTCGTGTCTTTCTTTTCAAGCCTAATCCACCGTTAATTGGTCGCTACTATTCTGCTTTTGCAAGCATGCATCCAGGTGGTCTCAATTTTGCATTCGCCGACGGAAGTGTTCACTTCATCGCCGAAAGTATTAGTTTTGATAACGGCAGGCTCTACAACGGTGCACCTCATCGATGGTGGCATAATTTTGATCAAATGGATCCCGCGACTTTTGGCGTCTACCAAAAACTCGGTTGCCGGGCGGACGGCCAGCCTCTCGGTGGAGAGTTCTAATTTTAATTTGAGAACTCCCTGAAGATCTTATTCAATTCTATAATTTGTCATGTCAGTCAAACACTTGTGTCTTTTGACTGACAGAAAGGTGATTTCGCCATGTCGAATCAGCCAATGCACCGCTTAGTTTGTGTCTGTGTTCTCCTGGCATTCATGGGATGTAACTCCGATGGTTTAGTAACACTGAAAGGGAAAGTAACTGTCGACGGCGCTCCCGCCCCCGCCGGTATTTCATTTCAGTTTCAACCGCTTAGCGAAGGCTCACCGTCGTATGCAATCACCGATGCCGATGGAAATTACGAAGCAGAGTTTTCCTACACCAAAAAGGGAATCATGGTCGGTAAACATCGTGTTTCGTTTATCCCCGGTGGGGGAGGCGGAGGGGATGAAGCGATGCCGGACAACATAGAAGAACTTGGGCAAAGCAATAAACCCGTGGAAAGTTCCGCGCAGGCGAACCGAAAACGGCCATCGTTTCCCGATAGCTACTGGGGGGAAATCATGCAAATCACGGTTGAAAATAAAGACAACGTGATCGACATCCCACTCGAGTCGAAAAAACAACAGTCGAAAACGAAACGAGTTACCCCGCACATTCGGTGAGACACTCAACCGCAAGTTGAATCAGAATCGAGGATTACCATCCCCCGGTTCGGGGCGTTTGCTGGGTGCCTTGCCACGAGCCTTCCAATTCGGGTTGGGTTGATGCGCTAAGGCCATAAACTGCTGTAACCTTTCAACGATCTCTGGATGGTTGCTCGCCACATTTTTGCTTTCACCCAAATCATCGCCAAGGTTATACAATTCGATTTCTCCATTAAACATCGGAATTCGGACGGCCTTCCAATTAGCGGATCTTACCGCCTGCTTTCCCCCTTGTTCATAAAATTCCCAATAGAGATATTCGTGATTCCGTTGCCCGGGCTTTCCCAACAGCGTTGGTAAAAAACTGATTGAATCGAGTCCCGTTGGCACGGACGCTCCTGTTAACTGCCCAACCGTTGACATGAGATCTCCGAAATAGCTCACATGATCAGTAATACTGCCGGGCTTAATTTTCCCCGGCCATCTGACAATCATGGGAACGCGAATTCCACCTTCGTAAAGGTCTCGCTTCTTGCCCCTGAGCGGCCCGTTAGGGTCAAACGTCTCTGGATTGTGCCCTCCCTCGTCATGATGCCCATTGTCACTGGTAAACATAATGATCGTATTGTCGCCAATGCCAAGTTCATCCAGCAACGCGACCATCTCTCCAATCCCTTGGTCCATCCGAGTAATCATCGCCGCTTGGCCTTTATCTTGATTCGACCAAGCCTTATCGGAGTAAATCCCGTAATCGGGAACCTCCTGGCCATCCCCCGTCCCCCGCGTTCCTTCGTTATTGGCATGCGGTATCGTTAATGCCAAGTAAAGAAAAAATGGATGATGTCGATTACGTTTAATAAAAGACAAAGCCTCGGAGTGAATCAAATCGTGAGAGTAGTCAATTCGTTTTGTAGCGTAGCCCGGTTCGAAATACCGGTTGTCAGCTTTTCTGCCAGCAGGAACAACTTCATTACGGAGGGCAATTCGTTGCTCGTTTTTCCACAAGTACGCCGGAAAATAATTGTGCGCGTGTAGCTGGCTTTGATATCCGTAAAAAAAATCAAAACCTTGCAGGTTAGGAACACCCTCATGACTTGGGTTGTCTTTGGTCACTTCACCTAAACCCCATTTGCCGCAGAGCGCCGTTGTGTAACCCTGATTTTTTAAAACCTCCGCGAGGGTAACATCTCGATCCCGCAAACCCTGCACATCAGCACCTCCATTACCACGAACATAGGCATGCCCCAGATGCTTGCCCGTCATTAGAACGCACCTCGATGGTGCACAGACGGTACTTCCTGCGTAAAAATTACGAAACCGCATCCCTTCTTTTGCCAATTGATCCAGCTCGGGGGTTTCAATTAATTTTTGCCCATAGCATCCAAGGTCACCGTACCCTAAATCATCCGCCATGATAAAAATAATGTTGGGTGATTGAGTTTCATCGGCACGAACGTCCGAAACGATGGTTAGTGCGGAACTGAAGGCAATCGATACGATTGCAAATATAACAACACGTGGATTGAGCTGAGCCATCGTTCGCAAATCCCCCGGATCGATCAAAAATATAAATTTGAAACACTTTGATTTAAGCTAACTAAATCCGCTCACGCGAATTCAACGTCACTATTCTATCACACCAAAATTCAACAGCTTAAAACGCAATAGAAAAATATAATATTTTCAACATCTAATTTCACTGACAACCTTTTTAGCCCCGATCTTGCCGAAACACCCCGAGGCTAAAAACACATCCTTATAGAAAGTCCGGGTGCCTGCAAACGTCCAGCTCTTTTGCCGAAAATTTAGGAGATGCCGTGAAAATAGAAAGCCAATTCCCACTCAGAACCAAACCAAATCGATTCGATCCAGAACCAGAATTCCATAACACATTTCAGAATTCCAAATAGAAATTTCGATCCTATTCAAATTGCGTAAATCACTGGGTTCGCTTCTTAGATTTGATTTTCTTCGGCGCAGTATCGGCAACCTCAAATATCTCTCCCAGAGGAATTGCAAATGTTCGCGCAATTCGAAATGCCAACTCAAGCGATGGATAGTACTTCCCTTTTTCCAACGCGATTACGGTCTGCCTTGTAATGCCGACGCGTTCCGCCAACGCCTGTTGAGTCATTTCGCCTGCCTTAAATCGAAGCTCTCTAATTCGATTGTGGATAATTATCTTATCCATTGGCGAACCCTCGATAACTCGCAATCAACCTGCCGTAATAAACCAGATTTGAAATCACGAACCCGGCGAACATCAGGTTGATCCAGAACAACGCTTGAGTTCCTGAAATGGTAAAATCTAATTCATTCAACGCGGCGGCACCTGGTTGCTGAAGTGTCGCGTGAGATACTCCTTCAATCGGCACACTTAACATGGCAACCATCGACCAAACCAGCACGAGAACTGCCAACACAATTCCCGCCCATTTGGATGCCCTTAGTTCAAGGAGTTTATCTAATTCATCCGCTTGGGGGACATCGCCCGCTTCCCGGATTGATTTTGATGCAATCGAATTGATTGCGTGAAAACCAGCTAACAACACAACCAATCCAACCACCGCGATGAGAAATACTGAAACATGTTCAACTGGATATTGAAATGAAAAATAGAAATACGGGATGAATATTAAGAGGATACACACACCACAGAACCACGCATTTTTTTCCCTGAACCCCATAAGAAACCCTAACTTATTTGCGAAAACGAATGTAACTTAAAGATTACACTATGTAATCTACACCTTACATTCGCTTCATCCAGCCCAGACTTGGCAATATTCCAAAAATTTATTCCAAGACCAACATTAAGGACGCGTTCGACTCAATTACCGATCGCAACAAAAACTCTTTAATTTGAACAGGAACGCCACAGATTTTCACTGGTAAAGTGAGTATGGCATTCGAACATCAGCAATTAATGACTGCTTTCACAAATCAGAACAAGTTGATAATTCGGCTACTGTAAAAACGAGCATCTCCCTCTCGACTGGGAAATATGCCTACCGAGTAATCACGGATGCGATCCAAAACTTTATCCAGCAAAGAGGTGGGAATTGATTTCCCGTTCATCCGTTTGAGTCGCCGCTCTACGCTACTGATTTTGAACCAATCGCAGACGACCTGACTTGCTAGAGCTTAGTTTCGAAGTGAGACAAGTCGGGAACGACCGCACTTCACGAAATTAAAATCTGATTACTGATGTGGAAGAAATAAACGGTGCGCGCAACATTGCATTTCTCTGATCCCTAATTTCACGCTTTGTACAACTTCCGGGCTTCCGTATAGTTCCCAAAATGTTTATTAGGTCAAGTCCGCAATTGCTTGATTTGTATTCTCTCAAAATTCATAATAGCGATCCAGCGGCAGAAGGCAGGAACACAAACGCCGCCTCTGGCTTAAACTATCAGAACCAGGGCCCCAATCGAAGTTCAGCGTCAGCAGATGTGCTAGAGCC